>ULVB01057314.1_pt1 | contig 13311 bp, 10 predicted proteins | sample 1959071 | NCBI WGS metagenome assembly ULVB01 (sample SAMEA4835776, study PRJEB28245) | human gut metagenome | biome: gut microbiome; material: fecal sample | place: Denmark | collected 2008 | reverse complement strand
CGCATCGTAGCGAAAGCGTCCCGTCCAAAAATGGATGATACTTTGCTAAACCGGGACATCTCAGACAATCCTTTGGGCATGTATTCATCAGAGACTTGACATAATAAGCAATATGCGGTTGTGAAGGATTTGAGGTAAGGGAAGTTTGAGTTTATTATTATGTATCCACCATGCTTTACAGGCATGATGGAGTTTTGTATTAATCTAAGAGAAGAAGAGGATCAACCGCTGTTCCATTCTGCTCTACCTTAAAATACAGATTACACCCTTCTTCCGTATACGCTGTACTTGGTGCCGCAAGTTTTCCAATGGTTTCTCCCGCTTTTAATTCATCGCCTTCTTTGACGGATACTGCCTTTAGCTGCCCATATGTGAGCGTGTATCCATTGCCAATGTTCATTGTCACGGTTTTGCCTGTTTCATCGTTCTTACTAACCGACAAGACTTCACCGGCCGCTGCGGTTTTAACGTTCTGTCCGACTTTGCCGCCGATGATCAATGCCGGATTACATCGATACTGTGCTAATGTCTTAAAATATACGGCATCTGTCATGCTAAACTTCATCAATACCTTACCTTTGACCGGCCAGCTCAATCCCTTTTCTTCATTAAAAGCAAAGTGCTTCTTGTCTTTTTGGGAGGCTACCGTTGTATCCTTAGCAGCTGCTTTTCTTGATCTACCAGATTTTGCTGCAGTCTTTTCGTTGTTTGCGGTATTCTTTTTCTGCGGTTTTTTCGTCGCCTTTGGCTGTGGCGTATCACTTGGGATCGACGGTGCTATTGTTGCCTTATTTTTGTCTGCAATCGACTGATCCTTAGAATTTCCCACAGGCTGCATACTGTCTTCCGGCGCCTCTGAAGACTCTACCTCTGCTTTCATAAAGCCGCCACCCTGCGGATCATTATTCATTCGATAGTATGTTGTTCCGATCGCCAACAGGCACACTAACGCAGTACACACCGATACATAAAATCCTTTTTTCTTCCACATGGATTCCTTCTCTTCAAACATCTTTTCCTCCATTCTGACTTGTAACTACAGCACCTCTCTGTAGTCTTTGCCGCTTTATTTTCCAAACTTCCACAACCGAAATCTGCGCATTCCCATAATACTTTATTATGTGCGTATTTTAATGTATTGTTTTGCAGCCTTTGTGCTGCGAATTCTGCTGTAAGAGAACTATAGCAATTGCTTGGTGCAATTTGTTTTTACAGTGATTTCTAAGTTTTGTCGTCTCTGATGTATGATTTACATGCCTTGCGGAGAACTCGAAGTCCCGCAAGCAAGGTAATCATCATTTTAGAAAGGGACTTTGCGCTCGTCGTTACTTATGTCTCGTATTTCAGAGACATTAAGTAACGTGACGTAGCGCATCGTAGCGAAAGCGTCCCGTCCAAAAATGGATGATACCTTGCTAAAACGGGACATCTCAAACACTCCTACAGGCATGTATTCATCAGAGACATTACAAAACAAGAAATCACAGCAAAAACTTGCAACTGCAGCAATTGTCTTAGTTCTCTTGCAGCAGAACAAGTTAGTGTATTGGCTACAAAACATTTGCTTATCATGACACATAATAAAGTATTATGGGAATAGTCACTATCGCAGGTTGTGCAACTTTGACTTTCTATTGCTAGTGTTGCCAATATGCAGGAAAATATACGAAAGAAGCTATCGCAAATGAGCGATAGCTTCTTTCTGTTATTAACTCAATTTTTAATTTCAAAAATCAGATTTTTGCTCATTGACCATCTGACCCTGCATCGGACCATTGGAGTAGATCGGTGCGCTTTCGCGATAAACAACCGTTGGCGGGATCTCGACCTCACGAACATGGTAATATACGACTCTCGTATCCGCCAGCCGATCATGCAGTGCACGTTTTTCGCGATCCGGTCCGATCATAAAATACCCGATAAAGATAATGATCTTAGACAGAAATCTTCCAACCGTCTCCCGATAAGCCACCTCGAATAATGTCATCTTGCGCTGCTCACTGCTGACAACCCGCAAACGCATTGCACGTTTTCCCAATGTTGCTCCTGTGAAATAGGTGAGCAGGATAAAATACAACACACCGAGCAGATATAGTACAATATCCTTGACCGAATATGAAAAAATAAAATCTTTCACGATAAAATTGTCCGGACTTGCTACTGTCGCGATCCATAACGGGAACTTAACGACGAGCAATACGCATCCTACGATGATCCAATCAATGATATAAGCTGCCAGACGTACGAAAAATCCGGCATATACCTGATTCTCCGTATTATTCTGCATAATATTTCAGCACTCCTTTTCCTTTTGTGTCGATCATGTCTTTCACGATCTGTGCATCAGACTTTGGTGTTACGTCTTCGGCTGCCTGGAACAGACTGCTTACCAACGAATTCATATCGTTATCCGGCTCATAAAACGTAATGTTCTTGTCGAAATCATTCGTCTGAATAAAATCCTGCTTCTCCTCTTCATAAGAACCAACCTCGTCGACCAGACCATTTTCCTTCGCCTGTTTCGCAGTGTAAATGCGTCCATCCGCAATCTTGCGCACATCAGCATCGTTTATGCCACGACCTTCACTGACAATGCTTACAAACTGATCATACGCTTCATCCACTAATCCCTGCATGATCTGTTTCTGCTCGTTCGTCATATCCAATCCACCGGATCCCATTGCTTTATTAGGTCCACTGGTAATGTCAATTTCCTTGATCCCCAACTTATCATAAAGACCTTTGTAATTCGTCAGTGATACAATGACACCGATCGATCCGGTCCAGCAATTGCGGTTTGCATAAATCGTATCTGCTGCCATGGAAATATAATATCCACCGGAGCACGCCTCCTGCGCAAAATATGCCCAGATCGGCCGCTTTGTTTTCTCCTTATATTCTTCCAGCTTCAAATACAACTCATCACTCTCGTATACCGTTCCTCCCGGACTGTCTACATAAAGCATGATCCCTTTGTTGCTGCTGCTCTTAATCATTTTGTCAATGTATTTCATGTACAGATCATGATTGTAACCTGTGCTTGCCTTCCAAGCATTTGTCTCTGTCGGCCCAATCTCGCCCTCGATATTGATCACACCGATGAAATCTTCCGTTGGCAAAGACACCGAAGTTTCTCCCATCAGATTGTTCACCACGCTTGACACATCACTCTTCTTACTTTGTGTAAACTTGCTCTTCACAATATTTGAAACCACACCGGTCACACCTACAGCAATGATCACTGCACCTGTCACCAAAATACCAACCATTTGTTTTGTCTTCATGGTATGTTTCCTTTCTGAATCCTATGTTTCAAAGATGCCACAGATCACTAAGCTGTGATCTGTTCTAAGTCCTTGCACCCTCACATTAATAGCCTACCTTTTTGCCGCTCTTTGTCATATAACCGCTGATCCTATTTGCCTTGTAATCCGCTTTTTTGCGGGAATTTGGCACTTCCGGGTCGGTTGGATCATAGTGAATACTTCCTGTCACTTTGATCGTTGCCGGCTTACCAAGCGGTCCAGGCTTCTTGCTGTTCCCCTGCTTGATCTTGATCGGTGTTCCGGTCGGCACATAGTCATACAGCCATTTTGCATCGGCAACTGTCATACGGATACATCCTGCAGACGCTGGTGATCCAAGGCGGTTGTATGTGTTTGGATTTAAGGAATAATGGGACTGTCCTCCCACTGCGATTGCATGAAAATAAACATTTCCAACAATGTGTACTGCCCATCTTGCATATACGGTACTTCCGTCCGGCTCATGCATCGGCTTTAAGGTGTAACGCACCGCCTGCCCATTACTGCACACGCTAAAGTTTCCTAACGGTGTATACGAAGAATGTAACGCCAGTGCTCCCGGTCCTGCATTCGTTGATACATCTCTACCAACGGATACCGAAAATGCCTGCACAGGAATATCATAAGATTTCGTTTTGGTATCGTACATATATACCGTCACAACTCCAGCCGCACGATTTAATTCGATCGTATAACGACCGCTTCCTTTTTTCAGTTTCAAGATCTTGGTCAGATTTGTCTGGCGTTCATTGTTAATATAGTAAAATTTATACGTCTTTCCGTTATATTTTTCATAACGCCATCCCTGTTTTCCCATATGTTTCTTGCCAATGCTATAGGACTTCTTGTTTAACAGTATTTTTTTGCCCCAAGCAGTATAGCCATAGGCATAGGCAACATATTTTCCAGTGCTCTTGCTCTTGACTACCGCACTGTATTTCTTAGAAGCAAGAACTGCCTTGTAGGTGCCCTGTTTCTTCTTGCCATTTTTGTATACTACAAATGTCACTTTCTTAATATTACCCGGCAAATATGCTCCGGATAATGTAAATTTTGAAGATGCATCCTTGCGAACTTTGATCTTGAATTTACCACCCTTGGCACGTTCGTCTGCCAATGCAGTACAAGTCAGCATCCTGGACACATTGCCTGTATTTTTGTAAACTGCTTTTACTGTATAGAGACCCAGTTTATTTTTTAACTTCTTTAATTTAACCGTGGCAACATATTTCTTGCCGGATTTGCTTGCCTTAGCTGTATATACTTTCTTTCCAGCGCTATTATAAATTGGGAAAGAAATCTGTTTCACATCCGATACGCTTTGAAAACCACTCAAAACGATCTTAAAAGATTTTTTCTTCTCCAAAGAAGCACTCTTTTGCACTGTCAATGTACCTGACAACGGTTCTACCTTGTATTCAGACTGTGCTACCGTAATGCCCTGTGACCAATTTTCATTTTCCAGCACGATCTTGGCACACCACGTTCCATAAGCACTGCCTGCCTTAGAAATCTTCTCCGTCCACTTCAGGGAAGAGCCGGCTAAATTCTTAGCTCCACCGATTTCCTTCGCCGTGCTTTCGGATTTATTTTTCTGCCAAGCATACACTTTCACTTTGTTGCCGCTGCCGGGTGCGAGTACACCGCCTTCCGGCTCTGTTGACACAAGCTGAAAAGTTCTTGCACTGTCTGTTGACTTGCCGGTGATCAGCATACGCATTCTGCTGCGATGAATGGAAAAATCACATACACCCGCTTTAATATCTTCTGTTCCTACCAAAATATGAACAGAATAGCTGGTGCAAATGTATTTTGCATCTGCGAGTGTGATATTTCCTTCATAGGTTCCATTCACGCAATTATCCTCGCTGATCCTAATCTGCTTCTTGATCATCGTCTGTTTATTGTCTGATCTTCTTAATTCCATCGTAAATTCAGATTCTCTGGATGGATCAAGACCCTTTACCGTATACGTACATACCCCGTCTTTTCTGTCTGTTGTAGCACTTGCTGTGTGTGTGGTTGCTGCCTGTGTTACTGCTGTCATAGCACTACACGATAACACCATAGCAAGCATCATCATTACCACGTACTTCCAATTGCTGCTTTTCTTTACCCTCATTGTCAATCCTCCATTCTTGCTTTGCACGATCCAAACGTCAACTATGCCGCTGACATTTTACTCGCAACATGTTGAAACATGTTAAATATATATTTTGTCATGTTTCCCACATTCTGTCAAGATGAAGAATCCGCCCAACCTTTCGGCCGGCTAATCGTCAAGGGCGATCAAAAAGACGACACTTGCTTGCTTTTTCGTCAACCGGTCACTTGGTATCACCTGTTCGAGATCTTTCGTCAAATAATCCGATAATGACCACGGATTCGACTTCCCATATTTCAATGGCGTTAATGGCTGGCTTGCCTGCTCAGCCAATTTGCCGGTTCTGTCTATTTTCATAAAAGTTGCTACAATTTCGCACATTTTCACACTGCCTCCCTCTTTCGTCACGGCAGGATCCGATGTATCCTTGTAGTCAAATAATCTGACTACCTTGCAGTCATCAATGGCATAGTCATTGCTCATGCGTTTGCAATAATCTTCTGCGACTTTATACGCTGTGTTCTCTAATTTGTCCTCATCCGCCAGGTCTTTCGTTTGTTTTCCAGTCACTCCCGCATCGCCAAAAAATCCTGCTTGGATCAACTTATCGACATCAACCTGTGCACCCTGCTCCTCACTCTCACAATTTTGCACGACCATCGATTCTAACCGATAATTGTAGTGATCCAGCAAAACATTGTCGAATACGCCACCTAAATACAACGCAATAAATGCGCACACGATAACGCCGACGATCAGGGTTGCCCGCAAGAACTGTTTGCGGCAGTATGCCTTTTCATATTGTTTGCGGCGTTCTCTCTCTTGCTCATCAAAAACATCTGCTTTATCGATAACCGTTCGGGCTAACTTTTCCTGATTTGGAAGCGGTAACGGAATATCCGTCGGGATCGCACTCATTTCCAACAATTTATCCTCACTCACTTCATCCAGTAATTCTCCGATCCACGGCTCATTGTTGTTAGCTTTTCTACGCTTTGTATGAATCTTCATAATGATCTCCTCCATTCTTATGTCCATCTGCAGTTGTTGCTATGTCAACTGATCATGTTCACTCTGCAGCACCGTCTTTAACTTTTCTAATCCACGTTTCAATCGTTTCTCTACTGCATTTTTGGATAATCCTGCCCGCTGCCCGATTTCTTTTGCTGTCATTCCATAATAATACTTCTGGATCACAATGCTCGCCGTCGGCTCCCCCAAGCCCTTTATCGCCTCGATCAAAAGGCGGCTCTCCTCTTTCTGTATCGTTTGCTGTTCCACATTGTGATCCGACAAGGGTTCTTCCCCTTTTTCCAACTGTTCTTGCAGCGAAATTTTATCAAATTTGTCTGTCTTGCGCTCGTAATACTTAATTGCCTGCCTCTCGGCGATCGTCAGCAAAAAAGTCTTTAGCGAACCTTTCGACAGATCAATCTTGTCTCTGCAGCGATATAATTCAAAAAAAATATCGCTGACACATTCTTCAATATCCTCTTTACGAAGACATCCCTGCAAACGGCGCCACGTGATCGAATACACCAGACCACCGTATTGTGCGGTCAGTATACGAATTCCCTCTGCCGGTTTGTCTATTAACAGCGCAAGGATTGTTTCCTCCTGTATCTGTTCCATGATTCCCCCTAAGTCTGCCATTCATCTTGTAATACGCAAATAGCTATGTTCTATCCGGTTACACAATCATATTACCATGTTCTTTCCAAAAACCGCCACCCATTTCAAAATTTGCAATGCAAAAAGACTGCCTTAATTGAGGCAGTCTTTTAATACTTGCAGATTCTCCTGCATTAATGACAAATACGTTACTCCCGCATCAAATTGTTTCTTGGATACGGTATGACAAGACTGATAGGTTTCCACTTTTGCCCCGGTCGCCTCCGCGATCGTATCAGCAACTTTGGAACTGCTCATCTCTACCTGCAGCACAACTGAAATATGCTGCTGTTTGATACGATCGATCAAATAAGCGATCGTATCCGCACTTGGCTCCATATCGCTGCTGCATCCCGGGAATGCGGCACGGTATGTCAGTCCATAGGCGTCTGTAAAATATCGCAGCGGAAAGCGGTCTCCAAAGACCATCTCTTTGTGTTTTGCTCCCGCGACGATCTGACGGATCTGCATGTCCAAATCCTTTAACTGTGCAGTATATTGCTCTGCGCGGTTCAGGTATTCCTGTGAATGATCCGGATCTGCCTTTGCAAAAGCAGCTGCAATCTCATCGACAAGCTTGACACAGTTAAGCGGTGCAGTCCATATATGCTCATCCTGCTCCGTCTCCTCCGCATCGTCGTGATCACCATCTGCATGCTCATGCTCATGTTCTTCTTCCTGCATGCCTTCCACTATTTCCTCGTCAACAACCTTGACATGATCCATCATTCGCAGTGTTGTTATATCTTTGCCTTCTGCCGCTTCTAATACCTTTGGCACCCAGCTTTCCATTGTTCCACCATTGTAGATAAATACATCCGCTTCACCGATCGTCACCATATCTTTAGCAGTCGGTTCAAATGAGTGTGTATCCATTCCGGCAGGAACGATCAGATCTACCGACACACGGTCGCCGCCAATCTGCTTTGCAAAATCATAATACGGAAATACCGTAGTGACAATGTGCAGTTTCCCATCTTCCTTTTTCGTTGCGATCTCACCACAACCCGCCACAAGTGGCATGATCATGCAGACCGCCAGGCAAAAGGCAAGCCATTTTTTAGTTATAGACATGTCCAAACGGTTCCTTCCCTTGTGTCCTTTACTTCGATTCCCTTGTCTAAAAGCTCCTGACGGATCGCATCTGCTTTCGCAAAATCTTTTTCCTTCTTAGCTGCTTTACGCTCTGCGATCTTTTCCTCGATCCAAGCAACAAGCTCCGGATCTGCGCCAGTCTCTCCCTCTTCTTCCGCAAGCAGTCCCAAAGACAATACCTGATCAAAATCCTCGATCAGCGCACGTTTGGTTGCATCATTGGTATCTGCCTTGAGTACATCATACAATACGGTAAGTGCCTGAGAAGTATTAATATCGCTTCCCATGGCTTCTGCAAATTTATCCTGATATGCTGCAAAAACGTCCTGATCCACTTCACCTTCTTTGGACAAAGCCGCGATCCGTTTTTGTAACTTTTCGTATGCGATTTTCACATTATCCAATACTTCGTAACTAAATACCAATGGTTTGCGATAATGTGACTGTAGACAGAACATGCGGTAAACCAGCGGGTTGTAACCTTGCTCTTCCAGAGATGACACGGTCAAAAAGCCACCTGCCGATTTACTCATCTTACCGCGCTTGTCGTTCAGGTGCTGTACATGAAACCAGTAGTTACACCATTTATGCCCGGTATAAGCTTCACTCTGCGCAATTTCATTTGTATGATGCGGAAAAATATTATCAACGCCGCCACAATGGATATCCAAATATTCACCCAAATGCTTCATGCTGATGCAGGAACACTCAATATGCCAGCCCGGATAACCGACTCCCCAAGGGCTGTCCCATTTCAACTCCTGATCGTCAAATTTTGACTTGGTGAACCACAATACGAAATCTGTTTTGCTTCGTTTGTTTTCATCCTCTTCCACATCATCTCTGGCACCAACCATCAGCTCTTCCTCTTTCTGATTGGATAAGACATAATATTCTTTCAGCTTCGATGTGTCAAAATATACATTGCCGCCTGCTACATAAGCATAACCATCGTCAAGCAGCTTCTCGATCATATGAATAAACTCCGGAATACAGTTTGTTGCCGGCTCAACGACGTCCGGAGTCTTGATATTTAACTTGGCGCAGTCCTCAAAGAATGCCTTGCGGTAAAACTCAGCAATCTCCATCACTGTTTTGTGCTCGCGCTTAGCACCTTTTAACATCTTATCTTCCCCGCTGTCTGCATCACTTGTCAAATGACCGACATCGGTAATATTCATAACACGCTTTACATCATATCCGGCATAACGCAGATACTTTTCCAAAACATCTTCCATAATATAACTGCGAAGATTTCCAATGTGCGCAAAATGATACACGGTTGGTCCGCATGTATACATGTTTATTTTACCCGGAACGTTCGGATGAAATTCATCAATTTTTTTAGTTAATGTATTGTATAAATTTACTGGTCGCATGCTCTGTCCCTCCTGCTCTTCTTAATTCCATGCCATCTATACTTTACAAGATAATACTCGATATTGCAATACAAATAAAAAGGACAGTCAACGCACGACTATCCTTTTTGGAGAAGGTATTTTTGTTACTTATGGGGTGTAGCAAAAACTATATAATGTATTGGGGTTTACGATGGTTAGTATAGCAGTGGATCGCAGTTAAGTGTGCACAAACTTGACAGAAATTTGAAAAAGTTTTTGTGCATTTTGAGAACAAGCAATAAAAAACAGGTCAATTTTCCCAAAATCTATGGGGAAACCAACCTGTTTTTGTAACTTTTCATCAATTTTCCGGTAATGTCTGCTCTTCGCCCGCAAATAATTTTTCAAATTCTTCACGATCAATGCGTTCTTTTTCAAGCAACAGAGCGGCACATTTATGCAAAACTTCCATATTTTCTTTGAGGATTTCCTCTGCACGCTCATAGCAGCTATCAATGATCGACTTCACTTCCTCGTCAATCTTCTTCGCAACATCCTCGCTATATCCGCGGCTCGACTGACCAATCTCTCGGCCAACAAATACTTCGTCCTCGCCCGCATAATTGATCATGCCGACATTTTTCGTAAATCCGTATTTGGTAACCATTGCCTTAGCCTGCTCGGTTGCCTGCTTAATATCCTGTGAAGCTCCCGTCGTAATATCATCCAACACAAGTGACTCTGCGATCCGGCCACCGAGACTGACCGTAATATCCTGCAGCATCTTGCCCTTGGTCAAATACATATCGTCCTTCTCGGAAATCGGCATTGTATAACCGCCGGCACCACTTCCTGTTGGGATGATCGATACAATGTGAACCGGTCCCACATCCGGCAATACATGGAACAGGATTGCATGACCCGCCTCATGGTATGCTGTGATCTTACGATCGTGTTCGGATACGATACGGCTCTTCTTCTCTTTACCAATACCAAGCTTGATAAAGGATTTATCTACATCTTCCTGCGAAATGAAACTGCGTCCATCTTTGGCACAGGCGATCGCAGCCTCGTTTAACAAGTTCTCCAGATCTGCTCCGGTAAAGCCGATCGTCGTGTGTGCGATCTTGCTCAGATCAACATCGTCGCCAAGTGTCTTGCCTCGCGCATGTACACGTAATATTTCCTCGCGCCCACGCACATCCGGTCTGCCAACCGTCACCTGACGGTCAAAACGTCCCGGTCGCAAAATCGCAGGATCCAAAATATCCACACGGTTCGTTGCCGCCATTACAATGATCCCCTCATTGACGCCAAAACCATCCATCTCAACCAACATCTGGTTCAAGGTCTGCTCACGCTCATCGTGTCCACCGCCTAAGCCGGAACCACGCTTGCGGGCTACAGCATCAATCTCATCAATAAAGATGATACACGGTGCATTCTTCTTCGCTTCTGCAAATAAGTCACGCACACGGGACGCGCCGACACCAACAAACATTTCCACAAAATCAGAACCCGACAAACTAAAGAATGGTACTCCTGCCTCTCCTGCCACTGCTTTGGCAAGCAGCGTTTTACCGGTTCCCGGAGGGCCTACCATCAGGATTCCTTTTGGGATTCTTGCTCCTACATCAGTATATTTTGCCGGTTTATCCAAGAAATCTACAATCTCTTCTAATTCCTCTTTCTCTTCTTTAAGGCCGGCAACATCAATAAACTTCTTTGCATTTGGAGAATCCGGGTCGATCCTGGTTGCCCGGCTCTTACCGAAATCCATCATCTTCGAGCCACTTGCTCCGGCTCCTCCACCTGTCTGTGCGGACAAAAAGGTAAACAGCAAAAACAACGCTACTAATCCAAATCCACACGGCAGCAATACGGTAATGATCCAAGACGGTTTATCCACGTCGTTGATAACATAATTTTGTGCAAGTTTGCTGTCTGTTTTTATAATCTCTTCTACATCTTTTATGTCAGTACAATTAAAATGTTTGCTTCGCTTGTTCTCATAATTTGCACGCACAACACCTGTCGGTGTTTCCTCATTCGGCGTGATCTCCACGGAAGTGACCTTACCTGCTTTCACATCCTGCTTGAAGTCTTCCACATTATACTGACTGCCGGTGCTGCTAGTCATAATACTCGAAATATACATCGCAATTCCAATGATCGCGAGTACGAGCACATAAAAACCAGCTCCACCTGATCTCATCTGTCTGTTCATGAACATCTCCTTTTATTCGTCTACAAATTCCACCTCACCCAGATAAGGAAGATTACGATATTTCTGTGCATAATCGAGTCCATAGCCTACGATGAATTTGTCTGGAACGACAAAACCAGTGTAATCTACCTCTACATCTACTTCTCTACGATCCGGTTTATCCAACAATGTGGCAATCTTCAAGCTGGCAGGATTGCGTGCTGCAAGCAGTCCACAAATTTTAGATAGTGTGTTTCCTGAATCGATAATATCTTCCACGATCAGGCAGTGACGACCATCAATATCATCGTCAAGGTCTTTCGTGATCATCAATTGTCCGGAACTTTTGACCTCATTTCCATAGCTGGATGCTGCCATAAAATCCATAGAAACCGGCACGGTAATTTTCTTAGCAAGATCTGCGCAAAAAAAGACACTGCCACGCAAAATACAGATCATATGGATCTGCTTTCCCTCATAATCCTTATTGATGCGTGTTGCGATCTCCGTTACCATCTGATCAATTTGTTCCTTACTATACATTTCATGAATAACTTCTTTCATGATACTCCACCTTTCTCCTTCGTCTGGATATTGTGCGCTAACTGCGCTGTAATAATGTGTTTTGTTGCCTCTGTCACGTAAAAAGCAGCACTTACACGTCCAAGCTCCGGAATCCAGATAATATGTTTTCCCATTGCAAGTACCGGTATACTGCCTCTTTTGTCAACCGAGATTTTAGCATCGATAAAGATACGCGCCAGTGTCTTCGTCCCGCCTGCGCCCGTCAACTGCAAGTAATCTCCTTCTTGCGGGAACCGCCAAACCGGTCCGTTGTCTCTATCAAAATGTCCGCGATCCGCCTCTTTCTCTGTCGGATCAGCCAAAACATCAGCATACATTCTATCACAATCAAACCATTTCGTACAGTCATTTTTCGGAACATTTTGTGGCAAATCATCTCGCTGTGTCAGCCGTAACGTAATTACCATCTCCTGTCCGTTCGAATCCTGTAACACGGTCCGCTCATCGAGCCGTAGCGGAATCAGTGTATTGCGATGCACATTTGACTGCATGTCAACCCGGATCCATATCTTGTCATAATCTTTGCCTGCTCGCATGTGATATGGAAGATCCAGCCGTTTGCCGGTCGCGCCTTCTGCCAGCCGAAGCAGTGCATCAACATGCACTCTGCCGATATCCTTTCGGCTTCCACAGACCTGTTCCATTATATGCATCAACAGTTGTCCCTGCAAATATGGATCGACCTGTTTCCACTCATCCACGGAAAACCAAAAGGTATCTCCATCACGATATACCAAGCGTTCATATTGTTCCAACATTTGACGCTCTATATAACCCCACGCTCTTTGACAATCTTCTGCCAGTTCCACCAAATGTCTGCGCGCCATCGGCTGTATTTCCTGCTCTATATAAGGAAATACCCGGTTACGGATCTTATTACGCGTGTATTTTTCTTCTCGATTGGTGGCATCCTCTCTCCAACCATCCCCGTTTCCCCGGACTATCTGCTCAATCTGCTGTCGATCCAGACACAATAACGGTCGAATAATATTAGCGCGCCCGGCG
>ULVB01008885.1_pt1 | contig 13548 bp, 8 predicted proteins | sample 1959071 | NCBI WGS metagenome assembly ULVB01 (sample SAMEA4835776, study PRJEB28245) | human gut metagenome | biome: gut microbiome; material: fecal sample | place: Denmark | collected 2008 | reverse complement strand
AATAAACAGAAAAAGCCTTTTTACTCAGAAGCGGCATCCAAATCGAATCTGAATTCCAATTATACGTTTGATACATTCGTTGTCGGAAGCAATAATCGTTTTGCCCACTCCGCTTCTCTCGCAGTTGCGGAATCTCCAGGTGAAGCATACAATCCTCTCTATATTTATGGAGGACCGGGACTTGGAAAAACTCACCTTATGCATTCCATCGGTCATTTTATATTAGAGAGAAACCCGAACGCAAAAGTACTTTATGTTACATCCGAAGAATTTACCAACGAAGTAATCGAGTCGATTCGAAGTGGTAATGCTTCCGCTATGAACAAACTTCGTGAAAAGTATCGTACGATTGATGTATTAATGGTCGATGACGTTCAGTTTATCATCGGTAAGGAAAGTACACAGGAAGAATTTTTCCATACATTTAATGCACTCCACTCTGCCGGCAAGCAGATTATTTTAACATCCGATAAACCGCCAAAAGACATGGAAACCTTAGAAGACCGGATTCGTTCACGTTTCGAATGGGGTCTTATTGCTGATATCGGAACTCCAGACTACGAAACACGAATGGCTATCCTGCGAAGAAAAGTTGAAGCAGACGACATGAAACTCAGCGATGAGATTCTTAATTATATTGCAACTAACATTAAATCCAACATTCGTGAACTTGAAGGAGCTTTAAACAAACTTCTGGCATATTCCAATCTTGAAAAAACAGATATCACAATGGAAATTGCCATGAAAGAACTTCAGAATATTATTACACCGGACAAGCCAAGAGAGATCACGCCACAGCTTGTAATTGAAGTTGTCACCGAACATTTCAATATTTCGCTGGATCAGATGATCTCAAAAAACAGAAGTAACGAAATTGCCAGACCAAGACAGATTGCAATGTACCTCTGTAAGAATATGACAGATATACCGCTTGACTCGATCGGACAGTTACTTGGGGGAAGAGACCATTCCACCATTATTCATGGTATCAAAAAAATTGCCGATGAATACGAATCAAACGAAAATACACGCAATTTAATAGAAACTATCAAGAAAAAAATCAATCCTAACTAAAGTTATCAAGGTTTTTCGAAGTTATACACAAAAAATTGTTGATATCTTGTTAAATTAACGTGAATTCCGTATGGACAAGTCTCATTTTCATGTTTAAAACCTGTTTAAGACATTTATGAGCCTCATCCTCAATTCACATCATTTCAAGATAATTTCCGCATGGTTTTCACAGGGTTATACCACCTCAAATTTTTTTTAACCCCTTGAAAATTAAGGCTTTCTACGGTTATCAACTTATGAACAGCCTCTAAGACGACTACGGCGGGTTTCTATTTATTTTTTTATGAACACGTTTGGGGGAGCCACTACGTTTCATCAGGAAGGAGTTATCTACAACATGAAATTAATTTGTTCTAAATCTAATCTGTTACATGGTGTTAATATTGTTTCAAAAGCAGTTCCTACCAGAACTACCATGGCGATCTTAGAATGTATTCTGATCGATGCTTCTGCAAACGAAATTAAACTTACTGCAAATGATATGGAACTTGGGATCGAAACAAAGATCGAAGGCGAGATTGCAGAACGTGGTGTAATCGCACTGGATGCAAAAATCTTTTCCGAGATTGTCCGTAAACTTCCAGACAGTGATGTTACGATCGAAACTGATGCATCCTTTAAAACAACTATTACATGTGAAAAAGCAAAATTTAACATTGTCGGTAAATCCGGTGATGATTTTTCCTATATTCCGTACATTGAACGTAACGAACCAATCGTTATGTCCCAGTTCACCTTAAAAGAAGTCATTCGCCAGACTATTTTCTCCATCGCTGACAATGACAACAACAAATTAATGACAGGTGAGTTGTTCGAGATCGAAGAAAATGATCTTAAGGTTGTCTCCCTCGACGGACACCGTATTTCGATTCGCAACATTGAATTAAAAAATAATTATTCTCACAAAAAAGTTGTCGTTCCCGGAAAAACACTTCAGGAAGTCAGCAAAATCCTTTCGGGTAGTGCAGAAGATGAAGTATCTATTTTCCTGACAGACAATCACATCGTTTTTGAGTTTGAAAATACGACAGTCGTTTCCCGTCTGATCGAAGGTGAATACTTCAAGATTGAACAGATGTTATCTTCTGATTACGAAACAAAAGTAAAAATAAACAAACGTGAGCTGTTAGACTGTATTGACCGTGCAACACTTCTTGTCAAAGAAGGTGATAAGAAACCGATCATCATGAACATCACAGATGGAACGATGGAATTAAAAATCAATTCCTTTATTGGTTCCATGAATGAAGATATCGATATTGCCAAAGAAGGAAAAGATATTTTAATTGGCTTTAATCCAAAGTTTTTCATTGATGCGCTGCGAGTAATCGATGAAGAAGAAGTAACACTTTACATGGTCAATCCGAAAGCACCATGTTTTATCAAGGATGATGAAGGTACATTTATTTATCTGATTCTTCCGGTTAACTTTAATGCAGCTGCAAACTAATTATTTTTATAGAATTTGAAATCTATGATTGATATTGCCCAAAGGGCGATAGAAAGGAATTCCATGATAGAGATTCAGATTAGAGAAACAGATGAATTTATAAAACTTGGACAGGCTTTGAAAAAAGCCGGACTTGTGGAATCCGGTGTTGATGCAAAATTTGTCATCCAGGATGGTCTGGTAAAAGTCAATGGTGAAACAGAACTTCAGCGTGGAAAAAAAATCCATGATGGTGATGTGATTTCCTATAACGGGGAAACGGTGAAAGTCTCAAAATGATCATTCAGTCCATTGAATTGAACAATTTCCGCAACTATGAAAATCTCCAGATTTCATTTGATGAGGGAACCAATATTTTATTTGGCGATAATGCACAGGGAAAGACCAATATCCTGGAAGCTGCTTACTTAAGTGGAACTACAAAGTCCCACAAGGGAAGCAAAGACAAAGAGATGATCCGTTTTGGAACAAACGAAGCGCATCTTCGTACCATGGTTTTAAAAAACGGCAAACAATACCAGATCGACATGCATTTAAAACATAACCGTTCTAAGGGAATTGCCGTAAATAAGATACCGATGAAAAAAGCAAGTGAGCTTTTTGGAATTTTAAACATTGTATTTTTTTCGCCGGAAGATTTGAATATTATCAAAAACGGACCGTCCGAACGCAGACATTTTCTGGATGCAGAGTTATGTCAGCTAGATAAAATTTATTTATCTGACCTGTCAAATTACAATAAAATCTTAAATCAGCGCAATAAACTGTTGAAAGATATGGTTTACCGGCCTGAATTATCGGATACACTCCCGGTATGGGATATGCAGCTGGCTGATACCGGGAAAAAAATTATCAGACGGAGAGAAAAGTTTGTAAAAGAACTGAATGAGCTTGTTCATGAGATACACTATCGGATATCCGGCGGGAGAGAAGAACTTTTTCTTTCGTATGAGCCTAGTGTTTCTGCGGATCTGTTGGAACAGGAGTTAGAACGGGTAAAACCGCGCGACCTGAAACAGTGCCAGACATCCGTAGGGCCACACCGTGATGATCTGCTTTTTTCCATTGCAGGTGTTGATATCCGTAAATTTGGTTCACAGGGGCAGCAGAGAACCTCTGCACTCTCTCTGAAGTTATCCGAGATAGAGCTGGTGAGAAAATCAATTCATGATACTCCGGTACTTTTACTGGATGATGTTTTATCAGAGTTGGACAGCAATCGTCAGAATTATTTGTTAAACAGTATATGTGATACCCAGACAATTATTACCTGTACCGGTTTGGATGAATTTATCCGTAACAGGTTCGAAATCAATAAGGTTTTTGAGGTAATAAGTGGTCAGGTATTTGAAAAAGGTCAAGTTATAGAAAGGCAAGGTTAGCAGAATGGCAACAGAAAAAATTGAAAATCCAAATGAATACGGAGCTGACCAGATCCAGATTCTGGAAGGACTTGAAGCAGTTCGTAAAAGACCAGGTATGTATATCGGCAGTACATCGGCGAGAGGACTCCATCATTTGGTCTATGAGATTGTAGATAATGCCGTGGATGAGGCACTTGCCGGATATTGCAAAAACATAGAGGTTACCATCAACCCGGACAATTCCATTACAGTTGAAGATGACGGGCGTGGTATTCCGGTTGGAATGAATCATAAAGCTGGAAAATCAGCACTTGAGGTTGTATATACGGTTCTTCATGCAGGCGGAAAATTCGGCGGTGGAGGATATAAAGTATCCGGTGGCCTGCACGGAGTAGGTGCGTCAGTTGTAAATGCGCTTTCCACCAAACTTTGTGTTGAAGTATACAAAGAGGGACAGGTTTATTTCCAAAGTTACCATATCGGAAAACCGGACGAACCGGTAAAAGTAATCGGAACCTGTGATTCGGAAAAACACGGCACGAAGGTTACATTCCATCCGGATCCTGAGATTTTCGAGGAGACCGTTTATGATTACGACACTTTAAAACAGCGTCTTCGTGAAACAGCATTTTTAACAAAAGGACTTCGCATTGTACTTACGGATACCAGAGAAGAATCGCATCATTGTCATGAGTTCCATTATGCCGGTGGTATCAAGGAATTTGTCACTTACTTAAACCGCAGCAAGGAGGCATTGTACCCAGATGTCATTTACTGTGAGGGAACCAGGGATGGTGTGTATGTCGAAGTTGCCATGCAGCACAATGATTCCTACAACGATGCGACCTACAGTTTTGTAAATAACATCATTACGCCGGAAGGTGGTACGCACCTCGCCGGATTCCGTAATGCGCTGACGAAAACATTTAATACTTACGCGAGAGCAAATAAGATTTTAAAAGATTCGGAACCAGCACTGACAGGTGACGATATTCGTGAAGGTCTGACTGCAATCATCAGTATCAAGATCGAGGAGCCGCAGTTTGAGGGACAGACAAAACAGAAACTCGGAAACAGCGAGGCGCGTGGAGCAGTGGATTCCGTGGTAAGTGAGCAGCTCACATATTTTTTAGAGCAGAATCCTGCAGTTGCAAAGAGTATCTGTGAAAAATCTCTGCTTGCGCAGCGCGCGAGAGAGGCAGCGAGAAAAGCGCGTGACCTGACCAGAAGAAAAACAGCCTTGGAAGGCACTTCCTTACCTGGAAAACTTGCAGACTGTTCGGACAAAGATCCGAAAAACTGTGAGATCTTTATCGTAGAGGGAGATTCCGCGGGTGGTTCTGCAAAGACAGCGAGAAGCCGTGCAACCCAGGCAATCCTTCCGCTGCGTGGTAAAATCCTGAACGTGGAAAAAGCGAGACTGGATAAAATTTACGGCAATGCCGAGATCAAAGCGATGATCACTGCATTTGGTACCGGAATTCACGAAGATTTTGATATTTCCAAGCTGCGTTATGACAAGATTATTATTATGACAGATGCCGATGTCGACGGTGCACATATTGCGACACTGATGCTGACATTTTTATACCGTTTTATGCCGGAACTTATCAAGCAGGGGCATGTATATCTTGCAACTCCGCCGCTTTACAAGATTGAGAAAAATAAAAATATCTGGTATGCGTACGATGACGCTGAATTAAACAATATCCTGATTGAGATCGGACGTGACGGCAATAACAAGATCCAGCGATATAAAGGACTTGGAGAGATGGATGCCGAGCAGCTCTGGGAGACGACTATGGATCCGGAAAAACGTATTTTAAAACGTGTCATGATCGATGAGGAAAATTCTTCGGAGATTGATGTGACATTTACGACTTTGATGGGTGACAAGGTAGAACCGAGACGTGAGTTTATCGAGGAAAATGCAAAGTATGTACAGAATCTGGATATTTAACAGATAGGTGCAGCCGGATTTTTAGAAGATGTGATCCGTTTGCAGAAGTTCGGATGACAGAGACGAGTTAGAAATGGAGAAGAAATCAGATGGATGATAAAATTTTTGATCAGATTCATGACGTCGATTTGAAAAAAACGATGGAAACATCCTATATCGATTATGCCATGAGTGTTATCGCGCAGCGTGCGCTCCCGGATGTAAGGGATGGTTTAAAACCGGTACAGCGCCGTGTGCTTTACTCAATGATAGAGCTGAACAATGGTCCGGATAAGCCGCATCGTAAATGTGCGCGTATCGTCGGTGATACGATGGGTAAATACCATCCGCACGGAGACAGTTCTATTTATGGTGCACTTGTAAATATGGCACAGGAGTGGTCGACCAGATATCCGTTAGTTGACGGTCATGGAAACTTTGGTTCCGTGGACGGCGATGGCGCGGCTGCCATGCGATATACGGAGGCACGTCTCAGTAAAATTTCCATGGAAATGCTTGCCGATATCGGAAAAGACACCGTTGATTTCGTGCCAAACTTTGATGAGACGGAGAAAGAACCTACTGTTCTGCCATCCCGTTATCCGAACCTTTTAGTAAACGGAACTACCGGTATTGCCGTTGGTATGGCAACAAATATTCCGCCGCACAACCTGCGCGAAGTCATCAATGCCGTAGTAAAGATCATTGACAACAAAGTCGAGGAGGACCGCGATACCGACATTGAAGAATTACTTTCCATCGTCAAAGGTCCGGACTTTCCTACCGGAGGCATGATCCTTGGAACAGCCGGGATCAATGAGGCTTACCGTACCGGACGTGGAAAAGTCCGTGTGCGTGCAATTACAGATATCGAACCAATGCAAAACGGCAAAAACCGTATCGTGGTAACCGAACTTCCGTACATGGTCAACAAAGCGAGACTGATCGAGAAGATCGCCGAGTTAGTCCGCGATAAAAAAGTGGATGGAATCACAGATCTGCGTGATGAGTCCGACCGCCAGGGTATGCGTATCTGTATCGAACTCCGCCGTGATGTCAATCCGAATGTCGTATTGAATTTACTTTACAAACATACACAGCTTCAGGATACGTTTGGCGTGATTATGTTAGCACTGGTAAATAACGAGCCGAAAGTTTTAAACCTCTACGACATGTTAAAGTATTACCTGATCCATCAGGAAGAGGTCGTTACCAGAAGAACCAAATACGAATTAAACAAAGCGGAAGAACGCGCCCACATTTTAGAGGGCTTGCTGATCGCACTTGACAATATCGATGAAGTCATCAGCATCATAAGGAGCAGCCAGAATACGCAGGAAGCAAAATCACGTTTGATGGAGCGTTTCTCCTTAAGCGATGCACAGTCACAGGCAATTGTAGATATGCGTCTGCGTGCACTGACAGGTCTGGAACGCGAAAAACTTGAGGCAGAGTACGCAGAGCTGATGGACCGCATTGCAGAACTGCGTGCAATTTTGGCAGACAAGAAAAAACTGCTCGGTGTGATCCGTACGGAGATTCTGCTGATTGCAGACAAATACGGTGATGACAGAAGAACATCCATTGGATTTGACGAGTACGATATTTCGATGGAGGATCTGATTCCGGTAACAAACACCGTCATTACCATGACAAAATTAGGTTACATCAAGCGCATGAGCCTTGACAATTTCCGCGCACAGAACCGTGGCGGTAAGGGAATCAAGGGAATGGAGACGATTGATGACGATTACATTGAAGAACTTTTGATGACGACATCCCATCACTACATGATGTTCTTCACAAACACCGGACGTGTATACCGTATCAAGGCTTACGAGATCCCGGAGGCAAGCCGTACCGCGAGGGGAACTGCAATCGTAAACCTGCTCCAGCTCCAGCCGGGCGAGAAAATTACGGCAGTTATCCCGATTCGTGAATACACGGAAGGACATTTCCTGTTCATGGCGACAAAGAAAGGCATTGTGAAGAAAACACCGATCACCGACTATGCAAATGTCAGAAAGACAGGACTTGCTGCGATCAGTTTAAGGGAAGATGATGAGCTGATCGAGGTAAAAAAGACAGATAACAATCAGGATGTTTTCTTAGTGACGAAATATGGTCAGTGTATCCGGTTTAAAGAGACAGATGTAAGAAAGACAGGCCGTACTTCCATGGGAGTCATCGGTATGAATCTTACGGATGGGGATGAAGTTATCGGTATGCAGATGCAGTCCCAGGGGGATGCACTCATGATCGTTTCAGAAAAAGGTCTTGGAAAATGTACACTGATCTCCGAATTTACCACGCAGAACCGTGGCGGTAAGGGTGTAAAATGTTACAAGATCACCGAAAAGACTGGAAATATTGTCGGCGTGAAAGCGGTAAACCAGGACAATGAACTGATGCTGATCACCACCGAAGGAATTATTATCCGTATCAAAGTCAGTGATACAACGTTGCTCGGAAGAATTACTTCCGGTGTCAAACTCATCAACTTAGATGAGAATGTCACTGTGGCAAGTATCGCAAAAGTGCGTGAGGATAAGAGTCTGATCGACAATGCAGACACATCCGAACTGCTCAGTGAGGAGGAAGAAAAGGAAAGTGCAGCCATCGCTGCGGAAAATGCAAAAAAGGCATCTGTAGAAAATACAGAGACAGACGACGAGCTGATGAAAGAACTGTTAGAGCGCGCAGAGGCTGATGGTTCCGAGGATGAGGAAGAATAGATAACCGTATAGTGAAGAAAGGGCAGAAGCTGAATGGAAAAAACAGTGTATGAACTAATGCATGGCGAAAAGGTAGTAGCAGACATTGGGACGAACGGAGTATGCACAGTTTTGGACAGGGCGTTTCTGCCCTTTTCGATTTATCTGGAGGATACAGCAGAAAACGATGATCTCGATATCCGCATGGATAACCTCACCAATTTTTATTACTGGTGCGCAACCCGTGTTCTGACACTTGACCGTGTCTATGCAAAGGAAATTTTAAACAGTATCGGAGCACTGCAGGCGCAGACCGACCGTGACCGTGCCAAAATAGCGCTGTCCTATCACTGTCTGTCACTGACTGATATTTTCTGGGTTCGGGAAAAAGGGGAGAATATCACATTTTCACAGATCAATCTTTTTGAAAATCATCTGGATAATGCACTTGTGGATATTTCCCTGCGCGGAAAACAGATGACCGTAGAGAACAGTTACCTGATTGCTGACGATCTCTCAACCAACGGCGTGTTTCCAAAAGCGTGGATCAGGGAGAAAAATTCGTTTGCACTTTTAAAAGATGGAAACATCAGGGCTGTGAAAAATGAAATCCTGTCAAGTAAAATCTGCCGCTGTTTTGACTGCAGACAGGTGCTCTATGAGGAAAGTATGTTTGACGGACAGAAAGTTTCAAAAAGCAGGATCATTACGTCGGTGGATTACAGCATGGTATCAATGGAGGCATTTGAAATCTATGCAGCAAATCATGACATTCACGTTATGGATTTCGTGTTAAAGCTGGATGCATATTCCTACTACATGATGAACCTGCTCGATTACCTGATTGGCAACACGGACCGCCACTGGGGAAACTGGGGATTTCTGGTGGACAACCGCACAAACCAGCCGGTACGCCTGTTTGACCTGATGGATCTCAACCAGACTTTTTTGGCATATGATACGCCAGATGGTGCAAACTGCATGACTACCGGAAACCGGAAAATGTCACAGCGTGAGGCTGCGGTGGAAGCAGTAAAAAATATCGGACTGAATCAGAAGGATGAGATCAAAGACGAGTGGTTCAAAGGCAGGGAAAAAGAGAGGGAGATGTTCTGGTGCAGATTTGGAATATTAAAGGAACAATGAAAAGCGTAAAAATCTGAAGTTGCAAAGAGCGTGGGTTATGGAACAATTTTAAGTGAACAAGATTACGAATTGTGGAAAATGAGGGAGCAGATTGAAAAATTTGTGGAAAACCATAAGGTAAAAACTGTTATGTGAGACTTTAGAAAAAATGGAAAAACAAAAAACTTTGTTGTATGATGAAATGAAGCAAAACAATTAAAATGGGGTAATGTAGAAAGGTGGTACAAGCATATGAACTTGACAGCAATTCAAAGCAAAGTCACAAGAGGAAATTATGTCAATGTAAAAAAATCTGTAATTTTATCTGCCGAAAAGGAACAGCCGGCGGAAAATAAAGTGACAGGGCAGCAGTCTGAAGTTACGCGTCCGGTACATACGATTGTTTCCGATTCATCCGCTGCAAATCCGGTCCGGGATAAACTGCAGTCTGAGAGTGAGCAGATTCAGGATGATGGAGTAAAAGATTTATTTCAGCAGATGGTAAATTCCTATAAAAATTTAAATCTGCATCTGGTTGAATCTGAGGAAGAATGCAAAGAGACCGAAGCAGCAAAAGACGGCGATCAGAATAAAAACAATATCATCAATGTAGATACAAAAGTCATTTTGTCTATGAAACAAAGCCAGGAATATGCAGAACGGGTTGATTATATTTTGCAGAATGCGAATGAAGTGACAAGCGGATTTATCGAAGATTGTATACAGCATGCAAAAGAACTTTCAAACGATGAGACAATCTGTACGGTAGGAAAAATTGAGACAAAGCTCATAGATGATGGTGGCAAACCGGCACTGGTCACATCCGTGCATTTTGAATATACATCGAAACATTCGGATGAAGTGAGGGAACACAGATGGGACGGAAATGTGGAAAACCTGAAAAAAGAATATATACAGAAAATAGCGGAAAAATTTGAGGACAGAATGGAAGAATTGTTAAGAGACAGGGAGGAAATATGAAAACCGGAAGAAGCAGAAAATATTATCTGATGGAAGCAGTTTTGATTCTGTTTAACATCTTGATCAATCTGATCATTTTTGCAGTTCCGCTCGCGGTAAATCAGATCATCAATGGAAAACTTGCACTGACGGATCGTGTGATAGCATTTATCATAGGGTTTATGCTGCTTGAGATTTGTATCCAGTTTGTCTATCTATTGATCGAGCTGCACATGCAAAAAGAGTACAAGAAAAATTTGTCGAAGGAAATTTACCAGAAAATCTATTCCATGAAATACGCATCAATCATAAAGTACGGTGCAACGTACCTGACGGAGCGGGCAGACTCGACGGTGCTCACATTGGCGAATCTGTATATTATGTCGGTCCCGATACTGACTGCAAAATCACTGGTTATTTTGTTGATTCTGTTATACTCCCTGACCATCAATATTTTTATTTTTCTGGTGATGCTGTTTATCTTGATACTCAATGTGGCTGGATTTTATATCCTGAATAAAAATTTACTGAAAAAATCAGCCGAGATGCAGCGGATTATTCCAAAGGAGCGAAAAGACATTTATCAGATCGCCAATCAGGTAGATTTTATCAAGCAGAATGAAGACAATACAAATCTGAATGACATACTTGAAAAACATTTAGAAATTATCGAACAGGAAAATAAAAGGGTAAATGTTTATGCGCGTGGGATGAGTGAAGTCATCGATTTTTTTAACATGTTCGCCCAAAACATTATTTTGATCGTGGTATTTTATATGTATCTGCAGGGGAATACAAAATTAAACAGCATTTTTACAATTTCGATTCTCATGTCGTATCTTTTACCTGCCATCTCAAATATTGTGAAGGTAAACCTGAATTTAAGAGAGGTAAAGGCAAGCCGGGAATTTTTACAGCTTGTGGAGGATGAGCAGGAACAGAGTGGAGATATAAAGATAGATCATATTGATGATGTCGCGGTCGATATGGAAAAACTTCAGACGATGGACGGGATCTTACTGGCAAAAGATATTCATATCCAGGCAAAAAAGGGAGATATCATTGGAATCGTGGGGGAGTCCGGTTGTGGAAAAACGACACTGATGAAAAGTATTTTAAAATTCTGGGATCAGAATACCGGAATTAAGATCAATGGAATCCCGCTGGAGAATATTGAAAACCATTCCCTTCGGAAACAAATGTCATTTTATTCGCAGAATGTGCCAATCATAACAGGTTCATTTTATGATAACTTAAACTTTGGGCGCAGGAAAATGGAACCGGAGGTATACCAGAACATTCGTTTTTTAGATAAATTTACAAAAGAACGTGATATCTTTACACCTTTTATTCTGGAAAATGGCAACAATCTGTCCGGCGGTGATAAACAAAGAATCGCACTGGCTAGAATGTATACCGAGGAGGCAGAGGTTCTGATTTTAGACGAACCGACAAGTTCACTGGATGAAACGACCGAAAAGGATATTTTAGATGGGATCAGCCACTGCCCGGATAAGATTATCTTTCTGATCACACATCGAAAAGAGAATTTGAGGTACTGTAATAAAATTTACCAGATCCGTGACAAAAGAATGGTAAGCGTGAAAAACGTTGATGAGTTATCAAAATAAGTCAGAACAAAAAAACAGGGTGGCAGCACCCTGTTTTTTTACCATCCACCGCCTAAAACCGACCACCTGCCGCAAATCAGTAGAAACCGTTCCAGACATTGCCTATAATGACATCAGAAAGGAGGAAGTGAGAAAATGCAAATAGAAATAAAACTCGACGAATCCTGCAAAGAACCCAAGATCATCATCCATACAGACAAGATGACCGAAGAAGTATCGCAGATCGTAAAGTTGCTGTCGGAGGAAAAACCGGAAGTCTTTGCGGCGATTCACGAGAATGGCGAAATCATTTTGTTAGAACAGACGGAAATAATACGGATCTATGCAGAAAATGACAGGGTATATGCAAAGACAAAAGACGGCAGCTACCGGTTAAAGGCAAGACTGTATGAGTTAGAGGAGAGACTTAACAAAAAAATGTTTATCCGCATCTCCAATTCGGAGATCATTAACCTGAAAGAAGTAAAAAAATTTGACTTAAGTTTTTCCGGGACGATCTGTGTTTCGATGTCAGACAAAACAGCAACGTATGTTTCAAGGCGTTACGTCAGAAAAATCAAACAGGTATTGGGATTATAGAAATGGTGGTGTGTGTGAAAAATATATTTTTCATACACAGGAATGGAGGTTATCATGAAAAAAAGAATTTTATGCAGAGCGCTTATAGGTGCGCCGATCGGTCTGGCAATCAGTACTGCAATCACAATTTTTTCTTCACTCATATACGGTGACGGAAATTATTATCCGGTTGTCCCGGCATTGGTGGAGCAGTGTGGAAATGAAATTAATGCGGTCGTGGCGCAGATGATCGCATCTTTACTGTATGGTGCGGTCTGGGCGGGCGCGTCCGTGATATGGGAGATGGATGACTGGAGCCTGCTGCGGCAGACAGTGACTCATCTGCTGGCAGGTTCGATTGCAACATTTCCGGTTGCATATCTGATGTATTGGATGAAACATAGCATTGCAGGGGTCGTTGTGTATTTTGCGATATTTATCGGAATCTATGTTGGAATCTGGATCACATTATACAGCAGGGCAAAGAGAGAGGTCACAAAGCTGAATGAAAAAGTAAGTTTACAAAACCGGTAAGAGATCTGTTTTTTATTGCAAAACACCGCTCCATTTGCAGGTATTTTTCTAAAAAAAGAAATGATACATTGAAGAAAATGAGAAACTTGCAGGAGGGGGACTGCTGTATGGAACACAGGTTCTTACAGCAGCAAGGCAGAAAATGGAGAAAAATATAAAATTTGAACAGAATACACCGCTGTGGGATAACAGTCTTTCG
>ULVB01029699.1_pt1 | contig 13779 bp, 15 predicted proteins | sample 1959071 | NCBI WGS metagenome assembly ULVB01 (sample SAMEA4835776, study PRJEB28245) | human gut metagenome | biome: gut microbiome; material: fecal sample | place: Denmark | collected 2008 | reverse complement strand
ATATAATCTTTTTATTTTTTGTTTCATGCGCATAATTTGTTTTTGAGCGTTTTTTATTATTACCCAATAATAAACATTCAATTGATGTCTAAAAACGCTTTACACACAAATTTTAAAAACAATCATATCCTTAACAGATGTGCATTTACGTGAAACAGAAAAGTAAATAATATCAAGAAGCAAAATCATATTATATTTCCTTCCAGCCTTTTAAATATTTTCTGAAAGTTTTAATCAACCAAATTATCATCCAAGAACAAATTATCAAGTTCCTGTGTTGTTTGTATTTGCATAACTTTGGCCCGGACTGCGCTTTTGGCAAGGTCAAGCCTCTTCATACGTTTTTTGCCAGTTACATTATCTTTCCCTTCACGTATTAACTGTAATCTGCCAATTGGTGCGCTCGCCTGTTTTTGCATATAATCTGCGAGCGCCTTTGCTTTTGAAAGATTATCAGTTAAATCCGGCCTATGCGGTTCAAGCAGGTCAATTACATAGCCAATTCCTGCAACGTGCCTTATGATTATAAAATCCGGATAAAATCCTCTAACCACGCCGTTTTCCAATCGTTTCAGGCAAAGTCCCCAGCCTCTTGACGGGTTACGAATCCAGCTAATAAAATCATCGCGTTTCGTTTCTTCGTCAATTACGGCTTTCTCCCATGTATCAAGTTTTATCTTGGCATAGCCTGTTTCCTCATTAACAAAAAAGTGATTATAATATTTTTCGCCGTCCTTATCTACTATCGGCCGTATCTGTTCCGGCAGGCGGAAGCTGTGCGTGCTGACCTCATTACCGTTAGAAATAATAGCGTCATACTGCTTGCGATACTTATCAGCTACCAATTGAGCAAATCTCAACCGGTAAGCATCACTTAATTCATTGAATTTATCCTTGGCATAAAGGTGCAGCTTATCCACGCAGTCTGTGTCTGCCGCAAACAGGATCACATGAACCATATATTCCAATGGATTTGTCGGATTGTAGTGCAAATTGCCATACACTGTTCCAAGGCCAAAACCTCCCAATAATTTTTCTGCAATGCGAAACTTACGGTCAATATCCTCATCGGAAGATGTATAATAAACATATTCCTTATCGGCATTAATAGCTTTGCCGAAAGCATCAAAAACCTTCCACGATAAATTCAGCTTTTTAACTTCAGCGGCAAGCGCATCATATCCACCGTTTACTTTAAGTTTTTCGATATGGTCTTCTATCATTTTTACGCCGTCTAATTGAATACTGTGCAGCGCATACGGGTCAAGACCCGTATTTTTTATAAGAGTTGCAAGGTCAATTAAAGATGGCAGATATTCCCTTGTTTTGAAAGGTTTGATATTGTAGGTAATGAGAGCAGCTTTATTAATAAATCTTGCAATTTCTTCTCTGTTAATTACATCGGCAAAAACAAGTTCTCCTTGTTCCGGCTTTTGTGTATTTATAGTACCAAAACCATCAACTGAAGTTGCACTTGCAGTTTCATCCTGCTGTCCAGGTACTCTTCTAACCGCCGGATTAGCAATATTGGTATCAGGTTTAGCAGTTTGATTATTGAATGCAGGCACTTCCTGCACAACATCTACCGTTACTGATGAGTTTGCTTCATTTTGTATATTATTAAATACAGGGTCAGCAGCAATACCCTGCGACAAATCAAAACCTGCCAGAGTTTGCTGGTTAGGGTCAACTTTCTCACTGCGTTTTTTCGGCCGGTAACCCCAGGTTTCCCGTGCATCATTGCCATAGCTTTCGCCTTCAATATCAGCCGGAATATCACTGCCTTCCTCCGCTTGCAAAGCCTCCATCACTTTTCCGACATTATCTTTATCGAAATGCGGAAGAAACAAACGTACTTCATTCAGTGTTTCATCTACATCAATATGGCGCTGCAGGGGTGTGCGAATCATGCGGCCAAGAAGCTGAGCAATGTAAGTAGCATCCTGCGCATGGCGGAAAGACATCATGGTTTCTGCCCTTGGGCAATCCCAACCTGTTGAAAGGTTTTCTTTAAAAAACACTACGCGAATTTTTTTATTCTCTGCTATATCAGCTGCATCCACATGATGAATTTTTAGACCATCTGCCTCAATGGTGCCAGTTTGCCCAAATGTATGCACAACCTCGTATTCTGAAAAGCGTGCGCCGGTTCTTGCTTCAATACGGGATAGGCATTCACCGATTTCCGTTGCTGATGCACTATCATTAGTACGGTTTTCTACCTGAATAACAAATACTGGCCGCACCTGTTGGCTTTTCTGCGTAGTGCAGTAATAATTCCAGTGCTCGCATTTATCTTTCCATTCATCGGCTGCCGCCTGAAGAATAACCATATCATCAATAGAATCCTGTTCCGGGTAGGTAATGATAATTCTGTCCTTTAAAAGCCCTGATGCTCGTACTTCATCCGGGCGGACGTCTACATCATGCCGGACAGAAGAAATATTGCCTACAAGCCTGCGAAATCGTTCATCCGTTGCGCTCATTCCTATAACTATCGGCATTGGGCTAATCCCGTCAGCTTCACTGCCTTTTAGAAATTTCTGCATAATAGTAGTAGCCTTTGCGGCCTCCCTATCGTGCATTCCTCGGTGCGCCTCATCAATAATCACATAAAGACGTTCGCCTTTCTGTTCCGCTGTATTCTGTAAGGTTTGCCAAATAGTATATGTACGGTTATCGCCACTGCTCACAAGGCGGCTGGATTTACCGAGCTTTTGTGTATTCAAAAAATAAATCGTTCCATCGTCCAACAATTCCTGGTCAAATGATTCATCTTCAATAGTAACGCACTGGCTTAGACGGATTTTGTCTGCTTTCTGTATAATTTTCATCTTTGATTGTTCATTAAGTTGCGGCGAATCGGAGAGCCACACAAATATAGCTTCCGGCTGTTCCACTGTTGTGGCTGTACCGTTCAGTATATTCTCAATAACAGTCGTCATAACAATGGTTTTGCCGGAACCTGTCGGAGCGCGGAAGGCAATTACCTGCGGCCGCCCATCAACCTTATGATACATTACGGCGCTGTTTATTTCAGCAAGCAGCTTCGCCACAGCCGTTTGCTGAAAAGACATCAGTTCATCCCTCATCGCTGTTACCTCCTGCTGTTTATTCTAAAGTTATCCAAGTAATCCCTGTATAACTGGTAGGTTTGTTTTACGTTCAGCCCTTTGGCCATACTTCGATAGTCAGCGTCAGAATCCGTTACCAGATAAACAGTTTCAATATTCGTCGCATCCCGCACTTCTTTTGCAAAGTTTGCATAACAACTGCTGTCATTAAGTATTGCCATGTGATTTTCCGGCAAAACCATATACATAGGCACTTTTTGCTCTGCAAGTTCCGGACAAGGGCCATAACATCCTGCCTTCATCCACAAAGTAGGTAGCATCTCACGGAACTGCCTGCCGATGCGAACAGCGGCTTTATCCAAAAATCCGAGTTTAAAGTAGGCAGCATTAGCTTTAAAGCCATCTGCCATAGGCAATGTAACATTTTCAACCTTTTCAATCGGCCCCAAGAGCTCACTTATTTCCTTTTTTAATCTATTAAAAGCAGTAGTGTTATCTGTTACTATATAGACATCCGTCACATGGCTATTTTCGTTCAATTCATCCAAATAGGCATCCATATAGTCAATATCAAAAATAATACTTGTAGTATGCTTTTCAGATATAATATAGTGGCTATCTGTTTTAACAAGGCTTTGCGGAAGATTATCCTTGCCCAATAAAGCTACTATACTCTTTCGGGCAGCAGTAGATAAGGAACTGCCATTAAGTACAATTTGCTTGATTGTTCTGGGATATTCAACGTTTTTTCTCAAGCTAGTAAAATATTCGCCACTTAAAGGCTCTCCATTTACATCTATGCCTTGAATTGAACATTTAGTTCGCGGCCAAGTAACATAGCGGGCAATGCCTAATTTTTCCCATTCTTCGTCACCTGGTTGATAACCCGTTTCTTTTAAAGAATTTGCTTCAGCCTCTGCAACTTCATTATTAGTAACCATAATACAGCGGCGATGTCCACCATCCTCTGCATTGAGAAGATTAACAGCATGAAGCGTTGTACCTGAACCGGCAAAAAAATCAACAACTAATGCATTTTTATTATCTTTAATAAAATAATTAATTGTGTCCCTCTCAGAATACAAAGATTTTGGAAAATTAAATTTGCCATCACCAATAATAGATTTGACTATTGACGTTCCATATTGTCCAGCATCATGTAGTTTATTCTTCCATACAGTTGTCGCTCTAGTTATTTTTCCTTGCGTTTCTACAACAATCCTTGTTCCATCCTCTCTCTTTCCTTTAAAAGCCCATCTTCCAGATGCAATTTTTTCCTTATAATTTGTACTTAAATATTTGAATACATATGGCTGTAGTTCATTACCTTTAGATACTCTTACTAAACCCTCTTTTATCATTTCTTCGAGTGATTCCTTCGTCAATCCCCAATTCATTTCTACACCATCCTCCCTAACAGGAAATACTGGTGTTGTTCCTTCAATCAATGGTATAGCAAATCTATCCTGATTATGAGGTAAGGCATTACCTATCTTTACTATTTTATGAGATAAATTATCAACATAAATAGGGTAAAATTGTGCTATTCCACCTTTTGTTGTCCCTCTTCTTGATGCATAATCAGTTCTTCTTAAATAAAACCATCTAACTTCTCGCTCTTCTCCATTTCCTTCTGGATGTATTACATGGGCATCACCAAATAAAATAATAAAAGCATATTCATCTGCTCTTGAAAACAAATTGTCTCTTTTGGCACCTGAAGGATTAATTGTTATGCTGACCATTTGCATTTGTGCATCTGAAAATACTTCTTCAAGCAAACACCCCAAATGCAGATACTCTTTCTCATCAATGGTTACAATTAACACGGATTTATTAGGGTTCAGCAGCTTTTTTGCCAGTTTAAGACGCTTCTCCATAAAAGAAAGCCATTTGCTATGACGATAAACATCATTTTCATCAACATAATTGTTATTATACTTCCAATCTTTAGCACCTGAATTATAGGGTGGGTCAATATAAATACAGTCTACCTTTCCGGCATAAAGGTATTCCAAAAGCTGCAAGGCATGGTAATTATCTGCTTCAATCAGCGTATGCCACAAATCGCTGTCCGGCGCATTGCATACGGCATCAACCGGCTTTAAATATGGATAAATCGGCTCGCCAAATTCTGCAACAGCAACAAGCTCATTCAGGGCAAATTCCGCCTCTGCATGGTCTACTCTGTGCTCGCATACGGCCTTATCACCATTAATGGAACGTACAATGTAAATATCAGATACCTGCCCGTTCTTTAGTGCCACCTTAGAATCCTGTTTTATCTCCACATCATAAAGAGGTGTACATTCCGGCAGATGTTCTTCATAAACCAGTCCAAATTTTTTCTGTTTGGTTAGTTTATCAACCTCCGACAAAATGCGCTGGCGCAGCGTAGGGTCGTCTATCTGTTTAATCAAATCCTGCAATAATGCCACAGCCGTTCTCTCCATTCTTTGTTTTTTATATAATAAGCTCGGTCTTTTTTGATAAAAAAGTGAAAAATTTGTTAAGTAATTTTATTATAACACATTATTGAGCAGAAAAATTAGACGCAGACAAGCGAATTTTAACAAGGCAACAATTCTTGACAAATTGGCAAGAATTGTTTATCCTATAAATAGGCAATAAATTTTATTTGAAAGGAGTATTGCTATGGGAAAGGATATGGGTGTAAGAATAGCCGAAACTTTACAAAAACGTAAAATGACACAAAAGGAGCTTGCTATTCGCATAGGAGTAACAGAAGGCGTTGTTTCCAGATATATTTCAGGTGATAGAGAGCCAAAGCCGGAAATGTTGGCTAATATAGCCACTGCGCTTCATACTACATCAGATTTTTTGCTGGGTATTGAAAATGAAGAATACAACCATTCGCGCGTTCGCAGAATGATTGCACGTAATTCTTCACAAATGACGGAACAAGAAAAACGTGAACTAATTAAAGCTTTATTTGGGGAGGAATAATTTTGAGTATTTATTTAACTAATGAACGTTACGAAGAAATAAAACAAAAAGTTGTTGGCCTTTTTGTTCAATACCGAGTTTCCTGTGTACCAGTAAATGGTTTTGAAATAGCTTTAAAAATGGGCATTAAAGTTATCCCTTATTCAGCTATTTCAAAAGACAAACGACACCTTCTCATCAAAAAAAGTGAAGATGGTTTTTGCGTTGAAAAAACTTCTGGTGAATGGTTTATTTATTACAATGACGAAAAAGACTATGGACGCATTAACAATACTATTTTTCATGAAATTGGTCATATTGTTTTAGACCATACTGAAGATAGTGAACTTGCTGAAAAAGAAGTAAGATTTTTTGCAAAATATGCTTTGGTTCCACCGGTTCTTGTTCACAAACTAAACCTGAATAATCCTACTGATATTGCAAATATTTTTGAAGTCAGCTTTGAGGCTGCTTGTTATGCTTATTCTTATTATAAAAAATGGCTAAAATATGGTAATTTTTATTATACAGATTATGAATTAACATTATTAAATCTGTTTCAAGAGGTTGCTTGATAAGGAGGTGGTTAAATTGAGGGTAAAAATAAAACACACCTGTAAGTTGTTGGCACAACATACAGATGTGTTCCAATGCTGTGGAATATGCAAAACATACCCCTTTCGACAAGGTTATTTTAGCATATTCGACAGCAAAAGTCTATTTAAAAATAACGGCTTATGCCGCGAAAGAGAGCTGAAATGACATGAAAAGTAAAGAAATGCGGGCAAATCCGCTATTTATGCGTAACTCATTTGAAGGAACTGGAAAATGGAATATTCCGCTTGTAAAAAAACAATCAATTAACATATCGGATATTTCTCTTATAGCCTGTTCCGACACACGTAGCAAAGACAACAAAATTAACTGCCGTAATGGCGTACATTTCTTTGTTGATGATTACCGCTTTGAAAGTATTTATAATAACCCAGAGCGTACATTAACAAAATTTTCTCAATACTCCTTTCTCCTTACACCTGACTTTTCAACATACGCCGATATGGATTTGTGGAGGCAAATAGAAAGTGTAGCTAAAAACCGTTGGGTTGGTGCATATTGGCAAAATAAAGGTTTGATAGTTATTCCAACAATTTCTTGGAGTACGCCGAGAAGTTATGAGTTCTGTTTTGACGGCGTAGAACAAAATGCAATAGTTGCAATTAGTACGCTTGGGTGCAGAAATTCAAAACTACAATTTTTGCGTGGCTATGAAGCAATGTTGAAAAGACTATCGCCCGAAACTATTATCTGTTTTGGCGCGCCATTTACCGAAATGCATGGCAACATAATCAGTGTTGATTATCGCAAATCCCGAAAGGTGGTGCGCTGATATGGGAGGCAGGGGAACTTTTGCGGCTGGCAATGCTGTTCCATACACTTACAAAACAATTGGTTTGATTGAAGGAGTAAAAGTTTTAGAAGGATTAAACGGAAAACATGGGTTACCGGAAGAAGCCCATTCTAGCACTTCATATATCAGATTGTACAATAACGACGAAATTAAACAACTACGTTTATATAACAAGGATTTAACAGCTAAAACTGATATAGAATATTCTGTTCATCAGGGAAAGTTATCTTTCCATGCTCATGATTATGTAAATGGGATAAGACAACCAGCGCGCTCTTTAACAGAAAAAGAGAAAAAGGAAGTTCTTAAATTTTGGGGAGGGTTAAAATGACAAAAATTGAATTTAACGATTTGTTTGATTCGCTTTGCTATGGTCACGATGCAGATATTAGCATTAATGGGCAGCGATATTTTTTAGAATGGAACAGTAACGGGCTAACCATATATCAGATGCAAAATGACAGCGGGCAAAAATTTTCTGCAATCTATGGCGACAACAAAAATGAAATAGTGACTAAACTTTTTGACTATGAATTTATTCCCGGTAAATCCCTCAACACTTTCTACCAAGAAATTCATATTCTTGATATAGAATAACTTAAAAATATAAAGCCTCTGTAAATTACCAATTAAAGGCATTTACAGAGGCTTTATTATTTAAATCAATATTATAAATCTACTCTCAATAGAAAAACCAATGATAGCATATTAATAACAGAACTAATGTTACTGGTGTTATTAAAATTATAAATTTTAAAGCCATAATGGCTTCTTGCACTTCGTTTCTTGCAGTTTTTAGTTCATTGCATACGCTTAATGTTGATTTTTCAAGGGCTTGCACCCCTTTTATTATTTCTTTAACTTCGTTTACAGTTAAAGTCTGCGTCTGCACCGGCACAGCATTAATTGATTTTTGCAAATTTGCAAAACAATTGATTATTTTTAAATTTAACTTTTGGTTGCTTTCTTCAAAATTTTTGATTTGCTCATTTTGTTGAGTTTTTAATGTCTGAATCGCGTTTTGTATAAATACCAGCGAAGCGTAAATTTCATTTCCGTCAACGCTTTTTTCTTCTGTTGCTGCTCTTTTATTGTTAGCAGCTTCAACTAATCCCTGTAAATCCATAGTATTTTCTCCTTTTCAAGTATAATTAATCTCTCTCATAATCTTGCTGCAAATCAACTTTAAACCCTTCTTTTGGATGTTGGTTATCATTAGTATTTACTTGCAATATTTTCAATGAAAAATTATTACGATTGAAATTATCATCAAAAGTTTTGGATGTTACTTTAACATTAATAACTTGATATTTTTCCCAATTTGGAACATTACAAGCCTTTAATATCTGCGCTGTGCTTAATTTATCATTATTTAATTTTTTAGCAAGAGTATTTGCTCTAATTCTTTGCTGCGTATCAATATTTTTAAACACTATATTTTGACCACGTAAATACGCATCCCAGCCCATTTTTTGCATAGTGGTTTTAAAATCATCAAAAGTTTTAGGATTCTCCTGCAATGTTTTAAAAACCGATGTTCCGCAATTAGTTAATAAATTATTTTTATTATTAATAAAACTTTGATATTCTCGCTGACTATAAAGCTGCGCTCGTCCTCGTGCACTAACCGCTTCATCACTACGGTCTATAATTTTAAAACCATATTCTTTTGCTATTTCATCATTTAAGTTTTTAAAATTTTCGTAATCGACCCTGCTTGTTTGTATTTTTAGGCCGTCTATAAAACTCACACTGTTTACGATATAATGTACGTGAAGTTTACTGCCGTTGCTATTCTGATGTGCTGCTAAAAATACTTCATGTCTATCGCCGAAACATTCTTTAGCATGTTTTTCTGCATAATCAATAGCTTCTTTAACGCTTATTTTTTCTTCAGTGCTAAAAGATAAAACATAGTGCTGATATTGTCGACCTTCCTCTTTACCAAAACTATTTTTTGTGTTAATCATTTGCAGTTTTGCAATTTCAGGATTATCAGCAACATTTATCCCCTTAATAGTATCAGCATCCTGCGTTTGCTTGAATTCTCTTGACACATAATTAATGATATTTTTTAAAGAAGCACCCGGCTTGATAGACTTAAATATCGGCATTTTTAGATACCTCTTGCAGAAGTTTTTGTAGTATCTGCTTTTGCGGCACCGTTTCAAACGTATTGCAATGCGCTGCTATCTGGTTAATGTTATTTGCCAGATTTTGCAATAAAGCCAATTTCTTCCGCTGCATGTTTTCAATTTTTTGGAGTTGGTCAATATACTCAAAATTTAGAATAATATCAGTGCAAAAATCATTAATTGTTTTATTGGCAGATTTTGCTTTATTTACAATTGATATTTTCTGTTCTGGTTGCAGTCGCATTACTAAACGCGCAGTTTTACCTAATTTATACTTTGGCACCAAATATCACCTACCGTTTGATTTATATTGTTTGCCAGCGTCCTATTTTGGTTCCTTTTTGTCGCCAAAATCGCTGGCAAAGGGGATGCCCCTTGAACCCCAACATAAAACTTCGTTCCAATCCTTATTTTGAGGAATAATCCGTTTTAATTCCGGATAGTCAGCAGCAACTTTATTACCAGCATCATCATTATCCACAGCTAATATTACTTCGTCATAATTTTTTATTATTTTGTCAATTATTTTATTCCTAGTAGCACTGCCGGCAATGCTAATATAAGTTGCCTGCTCTTTTAATAATTGGTAAAGACTGATGGCATCAATAGCGCTTTCGCAAATATAAACTTTTTGTTTTATATTTCCAAATGACCAATAATAAATACCGTCACTTACTTGTTTAAAACGCTCTCTACCAATGCCAATACATTCAAAATGTCCTGTATTATCGTCATAAAAGCATATGTTTTTATGCTGACCAAAAACGGTTAATAAAATCTTGCGATTATCTATTAGCCTTTCAATAATATTTTTTTCTAAACCACGTTTATTGCAAAGATAAGAAATTATTTCCGGCCATGGTTTCTTGGCAATTTTAAATGACTTGCGAGTAATATATTCGCTTTCTTGTATTATGCTATTGTTATAAAAAGAAATATGTGATTTTATTGTTTGTATAGCCTTTCTAAAACTTAAACAATAAAATACTATCAAAAAATCAATCGGATTATGACCATGTACATTACGGCTATTCCAAATAAATCCTTTACCTTTTGTTATAATACAAGAAGTGTGCACTTTGTGCCGTAAGTATTTATTTCCTTCTTTTATCCATTCGCCAGGTGCAAAGTCTAAAAGAAAATCGTATAAATCTACATTTCTACATCTATTTAAAAGTTGCTTATCAATCATTATTTAGCCCCTTGTTCCACATAGTTTCCAACGCTTTTATTACAACTGCATCATCATTTTTAAAAGCATGACTATAAACTTTTAAAGTTACCGCACTTGAACTATGTCCTAATCTACGTGTAATTTCTGTTATAGGCACTCCCATTTTAATTAATGAACTTGCATGTGTATGCCGCAAATAATGCCAATTGTAATTGATAGGTAAATCACATGCGACTTTTAATTTCTTCCAATAGCGATTGTTAATATTTGAAATATTCATTAAATTTCCAAAAGTATTTGGAAATACTAAATTAAGCTTATTTTCGTACAAGTTAGTATATTTTTCTGCATATGCTTGTTGTTCGCTTTTCCAATTAATTAATTCTTCTGCAACAAAATCAGGTATTGAAATTGTACGAATAGAACTTGGAGTCTTGGGTTCATCCAGATGACGTTTTGTACTATCTTCTGTAAGGCATTGATTTATTCTAATCCAGTGTTCTTTTAAATCCACGTTATCCCATGTAAGCCCATAACATTCACCACGCCTTATTCCTGTAAACACCGTAAGAAGCAGCGCATAATAAAATCCATGTTTTTGCAAAACAATCGCTTCATTTTCATAAAATTCTTTATTAAAAATATACTGTCCTTCACGAGCTATTTTAAGCATATTTTTTATTTGAGCATTTGTCAGCATAATTATCTCCTTTTGTTGTTGTCTCGGCCCCTTTGCAAAACTACAAGGATTTACCTGTAAATAACCTTGTTGTACAGCAGAATTAAGCACTGTATGTAAACATCTTCGTATATCAGAAGCATATGATGCAGAATAACGCGGTATTAAAGTTGTTAAAAATTCTTCAATCTGCATGGGTTTAATTTCTATAAGCTTTTTATTTCCAAGAGGAGGTTTCTTTAAAAAATTTTGGCAAATTGACTTATAACCATCATATGTACGTTGTTTTAATGTAGCTTTTTTTACCGTTAAAAACACTTCAATAAAATCAGATAAAGTATTAAGCGTTGCATCAAAACTTGCATTTTTAACGTGTTTCTGCCATTCTTTAATTTTTTCTTTTAACTTTGTCTGCGTTGATGCACTAAACTGTTTCTTTTTACCATTAATTGAAATAACCCAGCAATATCTTACTTTCCCACGCATAGTTCTAGTAAAATAAGAACCGACACCATTAGGGTTACGAGATGGCATTTTTCTCACCAACTTTAATATTTAAAAATTTGTTTTGATTCATAAATCATGCCGTTTTTTATCTTAAAAGGCTCCTCAGTCTTATACCCACTATCTTCCTCTAATCTCTTTAATACATTAGGCTTTAAATATTTTACACATTCATCCTTCCACATTTGATACATATATACATTTATCCACCCACTACCAGCACAAGCTACAAACGGATTGACACCATAAATTTTGTATACTTTCTGTTTATAGCTTTTGGAAAATATAGCTATTATATGATTTTTTTTACATTTATCCAAAAATCTCCTAATAGTTGATTCACCGCGGTTTGTTACTCTAATAATATCTCGAAAATTCATTGGTTCAAAATGATTTGCTTTATTGACCAATATATTAGTATAAGGAGACAGATATCTACTCAATCTGTAAAATATCAATTCTTCGCCATCTGATAAAATTTTACTAATATCAAATTCGTTATATATTTTTCGACAATTTTTTGCACTAACACTGTAAAGATAACCTTTTTCAGGGTCATAATAAATACCATATTTATCTATACTTCTATCGTAAATAGAAACTTTTTCAAGATACTGCATTCTACCACTCATAATCAGTTATCTCCAACAAATTCATTTTTAGCTAATATCTTTTCCACCCAGGTAGAAGGTATAAAATAACGACGTTTCATCCCAAGTTGTTTAGCTGGTATATCGCCACGTTTTATCATGTTTAATAAAGATGCTTTTGAAATTAATAGTTTCCCATCCACACCAACATAAACCAACTTTAGTATTTCATCAGGTGTATAATATATTATTTTTTCCATTACTCAAACTCCTTTCTATGTTATAATAAATGAGAAAAAATATAATAAATGTTTTAATAGGATTAATATTTCGTGTTTAATGTTATTACAGGAAATAATCATCCTATTCATATTATAAGTATGTATACTTACTATGTCAATATAGCCAATTAAAATATTTGAGGTAAAAATATGAATAAAATAACAGAAACAATATTTTCGCAAAATACTGATAATGAAAATATTGTTAGAAAAAATTTAATCGCGAATCGGCTAAAAACAATAAGAGAAGCCTATAACTTAAAGGCTAAAGAAGTAGCTGAAATTTGCAATATTTCTTATAGAAATTATCAAAACTATGAAAATGCAAAAGTCGAACCTACATTAAGCAGACTTTCTGCTTTATCAAACTATACTGCGGTTTCTCTTGATTGGCTTTCTGGTGTTACTGATACACCTTATTATGAAGAATATATAAAAAAATTAGAAGATAGTTTGTGGACCTATAATGAAAAAAACGAACCTATTATTTTAATTGATGTTTTCAACGATATTACTAAAAACCACGAGAAGCTTCAAATATATCCCTATGCAAAACTATCTATTTTAGATGATTATGCTGATAGTGAAAAAAGAAGAAAAATGTACACTCTTGCAGCAAGAGCAAATATTATTTTTATAATACACAGGTATGTAGATTTAATTAATAAAACTGATGGAGCAGTCTTAATATTCAAAGATGGCACTTTAGAATTCCATCATCATATATTTCATACTGAAGAACCAATTTTAATGCTACATTATTTTGGATTAGGATTACCATCATATATTTTTGAAGAACCAGGTAGAACAGATATTCTTCAACGTAGTAAAACTCCAATATATAATATTGATATTATTCATCCAGAAACAGATGCAAAAATTAATGAATTCCTTAAATTAAATTCATCTCCTACTCCAGATTTTGTCAAAACTTTTTAAAGAAGCTTTTAATTACATACAAATTGAAAATTAATTCTATTGCTATTAT
>ULVB01022096.1_pt1 | contig 13884 bp, 10 predicted proteins | sample 1959071 | NCBI WGS metagenome assembly ULVB01 (sample SAMEA4835776, study PRJEB28245) | human gut metagenome | biome: gut microbiome; material: fecal sample | place: Denmark | collected 2008 | reverse complement strand
GACTTGTTGGGCTTTCAGCCCGCGCAGGGCCGCAGACAAGGATTTTTCCGCACAATCTCCACCTACTTAATTTTTCTGGAATTTTGAACACCCTACCTTTCAGGGGCAGCGTGCGTCTTTCTACCAACCTTGGGGTTTTCTGTATTTTGAACACCATAGTTTTTCAAGACTAATGACTGACAGCGCTTCTGGGGCCAGACGCATCCGTCGCTGGGACGTGATGCGTTCGTCGCTGGGACGTGATTCATTCGTCGCTCGTCCCTGATGCGCTAACAATCAGTATTGTCGTGGCGACGGATATCCTGGACGGAAGGTGTTTGACAAGGAGATATAAAAAAAGCACCGGCCCGGTAATGGGTCGGTGCTTAATATTTTCCTGTTTATGAGGGATTCCGCAATTTAGCGAGAAGCGAGCTTCTCAAGCATATCGCGGGTCATGGCGTCGAGGTCGTACTCTGGCTTCCAATCCCATTCCTGACGTGCGCAAGTGTCATCAAGGCTGTTGGGCCATGAGTCGGCGTTGGCCTGCTTCAATGGTTCAACCTTGTAGTCCATTTCAAACTGAGGCTTATACTTGCGGATGGCGGCCAAGATGCCTTCGGGGTCGAAACTCATGGCGGCGATGTTGAAACCGTTGCGGTGGATGAGACGCGCAGGGTCGGCTTCCATGAGTTCAACGGCAGCACGGAGGGCGTCTGGCATGTACATCATGTCCATGTAAGTGCCTTTGGCAATTGGGCAGGTGAATTTCTCACCCTTCACGGCGCTGTAATAGATGTCGCAAGCATAGTCGGTGGTGCCGCCGCCGGGGAGGGTCACGTAAGAGATGAGTCCTGGGAAGCGCACTGAACGGGTGTCGACACCGTATTTGCGGTGGTAGTAGTCGGAAAGCAACTCGGTGGTTACCTTGCTGACACCGTAGATGGTTGTCGGACGCTGGATGGTGTCTTGCGGCGTGTGGTCGTGCGGGGTTTCAGGACCGAACGATCCGATGGAGCTTGGCGTGAAGACGGCGCAGTTGTGTTCACGTGCTACTTCGAGCACGTTCCACAAACCGTCGATACCGATTTTCCAGGCCAACTGCGGACGACCTTCTGCAACGACGCTCAAGAGGGCTGCGAGGTTGTAGATGGCATCAACGTTGTGTTTCTTGACGACTTCGGCAATTTGTGCGCCGTTGGTCACGTCAACGATTTCGGCAGGACCGCTCTCGAGAAGTTCGCCCTTGGGAGCTGCACTGGGAATGTATCCGCAAACAACGTGGTCATTGCCGTAAATGCCACGCAACTTCATTGTCAATTCAGAGCCAATCTGACCGGTGGCTCCAATTACCAAGATATTTTTCATTTTTACGTTGTGAAGTAAATGTGTTTTGTTGTGTGTTTGAAGACGCAAGAAACGGCGGCGAGCGCGTCCGGGACGACCCGAATTGGCGTTTCTCACGATTCAACTGCAAAGGAACACTTTTTTTTCAGAATTTCATAGGAAACGCCTTGATATTTTCAGAAAAAATATGTTCCTTTGCATAGAAGTGTGCGGAGCGCCACTGGCCCCCGCCGATATGCGTTGCATCATCTAAATTCTATTTATAAATTACATAATACTATGTACGGTAAATTTCAAGAACATCTCCAGAAGGAACTGGAAGACATCAAGCAGGCTGGTCTTTACAAGAACGAACGCCTCATCGAAGGACCTCAGCAGGCTGCCATCCAGGTGGCTGGCAAGGAAGTGCTGAATTTCTGCGCCAACAACTACCTCGGCCTCTCTAACAACCCACGCCTCATCCAGGCTGCCAAGGACATGATGGACCGCCGCGGCTATGGTATGTCGAGCGTGCGCTTCATCTGCGGTACGCAGGATGTCCACAAGGAACTTGAAGCTGCCATCTCCGACTATTTCAAGACGGAAGACACGATTCTCTACGCTGCTTGCTTCGACGCTAACGGCGGTGTGTTTGAACCGCTCTTGACGGCCGACGACGCCATCATTTCTGACGCCCTCAACCACGCTTCCATCATCGACGGCGTGCGCCTCTGCAAGGCTAAGCGCTACCGCTACGCCAACGCTGACATGGAAGACTTGGAACGCCAGCTCCAGGCTGCCCAGGAACAGCGTTTCCGCGTGATTGTGACCGACGGCGTGTTCTCTATGGACGGCAACGTGGCTCCAATCGACAAGATCTGCGACTTGGCTGAGAAGTATGACGCTCTCGTGATGGTTGACGAAAGCCACTCTGCTGGCGTTGTCGGCGCAACGGGACACGGCGTGAGCGAATTTTTCAACACTTACGGCCGCGTTGACATCTACACTGGTACGCTCGGCAAGGCCTTCGGCGGCGCTATGGGCGGTTTCACCACTGGCCGTAAGGAAATCATCGACTTGCTGCGTCAGCGCTCTCGTCCTTACTTGTTCTCAAACTCTGTGGCTCCTGCCATCGTTGGTGCCGCCCTCGAGACTTTCAAGATTTTGAAGGAGAGCAACGAAATCCACGACAAGTTGGTTGACAATGTCAACTATTTCCGCGACAAGATGATTGCTGCTGGCTTCGACATCAAGCCGACTCAGAGCGCCATCTGCGCTGTGATGCTCTACGACGCTAAACTTTCTCAGGTTTATGCTCAGAAGATGCAGGAAGAGGGTATCTACGTGACTGGCTTCTACTATCCTGTTGTTCCGAAAGACCAGGCTCGTATCCGTGTGCAGATTTCTGCTGGACACGACCGCGAACACCTCGACAAGTGTATCGCTGCCTTCATCAAGGTGGGCAAGGAACTGGGCGTGCTGAAATAAACCACGTGTTTCATAATCATCTATAATAATGCTGCCGCCGTCAGATTGTTGCTGACGGCGGCAGTTTTTTTTTGATGAGAATGCGGCATAGCCGCTGGAGGTTGGGGGTTCAAATTTGAAATATTAAGCGGGGGGGAGATTGTGCGGAAAAAGCTTTGTCTGCGGCCCTACGCGGGCTGAAAGCCCAGCAAGTCCGTAGCCCAGGGCAACGCCCTGGGTACCATGTCCCCATTCCCTACGCCCTGTAAGGGCAAAAGTAAAAGCCAACCGTTCGCCCATACTTTTGCCCTTACAGGGCGTAGGCGTTTATACACTGATACCCAGGGCGTTGCCCTGGGCTGTGGACTGGCTACCCTTTCAGGGCGCTCGCGGCGAAGTTGCGGGATTGCCCCTGTAAGGGGCTCATATTCCAGGATAGGGGCTTGCCCCTATCTCCCGCCGCAGCTCATCGATTCTCGCTTCTGCCCCTTACAGGGGCAGCTGTCGCCTCTCTACCAATCTTGATTCTTTCGGAATTTTGAACACACTACCTTTGAGGGGCAGCGGTGCCGCAACCGCCATGCTATTTGGCAAAAAACGCAGATTATTATGGATTTTGAACACCCTACCTTTCAGGGCGCTCGCAGCGAAAGTTACGGGCGCACGACCTATCAGAATGTCACGCGGAACATGAAGCGGATGCCCCATTTCTGTGTGTCGGGACGTTCGGTGTAGGTGAGGCGGCGAACGTATTCTACGTGTACAACCTTGAAGATATTGTGGATGCCGGCAACGACTTCCACGTAGGGTTTCTTGCTGTCGAGCACGGCAGACTGACTGGTGAAAGTGCCGTCGGGGTTGAAATGGCCGGGGAAGTAGAAGAGGCGGTTGTCGTTGGCGTTCTTCTCGAGGAGCGGATTGTTTTTGTCGGTCAGCGTTCCCCAGAGCACGTTGGCACCGATGTATTCACGCCACTTGAGCTTGCGGATGAGGGGGATGCGGTTGAGGATTTTTCCGTTCATATCCCAGGAGAGCATGAGCGAAGCATAGCGGTCGGTTGGAAATTCCATGTTGTCGATGAGGTTGAAGGTGTTGTCCTCCATGATATACGACAAATTGGCCGCCGGCATCACGAGCAAGGGGTGCGGCACTTTATTCCACTGCACGCCGCCCTTCAAGTAGGTGTCGATTTTTCCCCATGAGGCGAGCCAGAAGCGTTTGTAAATGCTGGCTTCCGTGAGGTTGTAGTTGTAGTTCTGCCCGTGTTGCTCGTAGAGACCAGAGGTGTGCGAGAGCGAATAGATGGGCGAATCGTGGTTCATCGTGATGCGTCGCTGCTTCGTGTTAATCCAGACGGCGCCAGGCTGATAGGTGAGGCCGAGCGTGAGGTCGCTCGTGCGGAAATACTTGCGATGGAGCGAAGCGTCTTGCGAGGGAACGCCGAGGCCGTCGAGGCTCTGATAGAAGAGCGCCGCCGTGGGCTCGTCGCGCTCGGTGCGGGCCTGCACCTTGAAGCGCAAACCGTTTTCCCATTCGCGGTCCCAAAGGAGGCGGAAGGTCTCGTAGTACATCATGTGGTCGACCTTCTTCCACTTAAACGAGGTGAAGACGTTGTCTTTGTCGGTTGGCAGGAATTTGTCGCTGGCCGACATGACGTCGCGGTTGTAGGTAAAGGTGAGGTTGTTGACAGGAAATTCGCGCGGCAGATAGGCTTTCTTATTGAAAGAATAGGTCACCTCGCCGAGCCCTTTCCAGCGCTCGTCCTTGAAGCCGTAGGCCACGTAGCCCTTGGCAAACCAATGGGGGTTGAGGTTGGCCGTTGTCTGGGCCGAGGCGCGGAGGCGCAAGCCGTCGACAAAGTTTTGCGAAATCATGGTGTTGACGGGACCGATGTCGACCTTCGAAGGATGCTTGGGGTCGACACTCGTCTCAACGAAGTTTTCGATGAAGGCTTTGGCCACGAAAAGCACGGCCTTGAAACCTTTCACGCGCTCGAGCTGGCGAACGAGCACATCCATCTTGTCTTCGCTTTGCGTGAGAGCCTCGGAACGGTGTTCGGCCCAAAATTCTTCGGGACGAATGCGGGCGTTGACATCGGTTTGCTGGTCGCCCTTGAATTTGAAGGTCTTGTCGGGGATGGGGTCGAAGCAGAAATCGCTGTATTCCGTGACGCGTTTGACCTGGAATTTCTGCAGGAAGCTGGCGAGCTTTAGCTGCACTATCATATCGTCGCTCTTCAAGACTTGTTCGCCAGAGGGCAGCTGCGTAAATTCCTGGATGACGCGCATGCTCTCAACGAAATTGACATCGGAACGGCGCGGAATGCCCAAGTCGGCCTTTTTGATGCGGTAGGTGGAGTCGGCAAGGATGTAGAGCGAACCGGAGAAACCGAAGTCCTGGGCGTTGTTGGGCGTGAAGTCGACACGGATGCACTTGGCGTTGTCGACGTAGGTGGTATCTTCAATGAAGAAGCGATAGAAACTGATGCCTGAACGCGAGGAGATGGGGCTGACGAAGGGGTATTGCAGCAGGCGCACTTCGTCTTCGTAGATGTTCACATCGGTGAAGCAGTCCTTGAGGACGGTGCTGAGAATGTCGCCCGTATTGAAGAGGTCGTTGATGCCGCTACTGCGCTGGCCGAGCACAATGCTCTTGTCGGCATGGGGCGTGCGGCGATAGATTTCGCGCGTCACGTTTTCATCGACAGAGATGGGGAGGATGAGCTTGCCGGTTTCGTTGCACGTTTCCACATGGTCTTTGAGGAAGGGCATCTTCTTGAATTTGCCTTCCTCGAAGATTTTGTCGGTGACGTCGTTGAAGGCAAACGTGAGTTTAGAATATTTGTGGATGGAGTAATAGTCGTGGAGCTTGAGGTCGCTCATCTTCTTGGCTTCTATCACCTTGCGCATGAGCTCAACGGCTGGGTTGTTTTTGCGCGTGTACTTGGTCTTGTGGCCCGTCACAACGGCCGTCCCGAATTTGGCCGAATTGTCGTCGAGCTTCACGTTATAGACACCAGCCTGCTGCACCTTCAGGGTCTTCGTGGCATAGCCAATCATCGACACGCGCATTTTTCCGGCCTTGAAAGGCAAGGCATAACGGCCTGCTTCATTGGTGCGCGTGTAACTACCTCCCTCGATGGAGACATTGGCAAAAGGCAGGGCTTCACCGGTCTTTGAGTCGGTGACAACACCCGTGATGCGTTGCGCCACGGCGGCAAACGTCACGAAGGTGACAAGGATGAAGGTGAGAAATAATTTTTGTTTCACGGATGTCCTGTTTTTGGTGAATGGTCGGGCTTTGCCTTTGGGGACAAATGCCTGCGACGTAATGTTTATAAAACCCTGCAAAGGTAAAAAGTTTTCTCCATTTCCAAGCTATATCGTTGACTAATAAAACATAATCCGAGACGAAAAGCATAGTTTGCCCGCGCGAAAAGACAATCGAAGAAAGCAAAAGAGGCAGCAAGATTTCTTGCTGCCTCTTTTGCTTGGGAGTTATTTCTGGACGGACGGGCGGCGGATGCGCAAGGTCTGCGTTCTCACCTTACGCAAGATACGCTCGAGCTCAAACACTTTCTGCGGATTTTTCGCGGCAACGTCCACCTGTTCGGTCTCGTCGCTCATATTATAGAGCTGCGGAACGGGAGCATAACCTGTTTCTATCTTCGGGCCCCACGTAATCATCCTACCGCCGTCGCTTCCTTCGATGTATTTCCAGTTGCGCGTACGAACGGAGAGCGTGTGGTTTGAAGCCTGCTCGATGATCCAGGGGCGGTCTTCATTGGTACGCCCGAGGAGGTTGTCGAGATAGTTGTAGCTGTCGGGGGCGGCACCCTTCGGGATGCGGGCACCGACAAGTTCTGCCATTGAAGCGAGCCAGTCGATTTGCGACACGAGGGTGTTGCTCTCCTGTGAGCCCTTAATTTGTGCAGGCCAGTGAACAATGAGCGGAATGCGCGTGCCGCCTTCAAAGGCGCTATATTTTCCGCCACGCAAATTGCCCGTAGGACTGTGGCCGTTGAGGAGTTCTTCTGCGCGGTCGGCATAGCCGTCGTCAACCACCGGACCATTGTCGCTCGAGAGGATGATGAGGGTGTTCTTGCTCAATCCGGCCTTTTCGAGGGCGGCCATGATTTGGCCGACAGTCCAGTCGAACTGCACGATAGCATCGCCGCGCAAGCCCATTTTGTTTTTACCACGGAAACGCTCGTGGGGGAAGCGTGGCACGTGGACATCGTTGGTGGCGAAATACATGAAGAAGGGTTCCTTCTTGTGCTGGTTGATGAAGTTGACGGCATGGGCGGTGATGGAGTCGGCGATGTTCTCGTCTTTCCAAAGCGCTTTACCGCCGCCCTTCATATAGCCGATGCGGCTGATGCCGTTGACAATGCTCATGTCGTGTCCGTGGCTCGGCTTGAGGTTGTAGAGCAATTCCGGATTGGCACGCCCCGTCGGTTCGCCCGAGAAATTTCTCTGATAGCTCACTTCTATGGGCGCAGAAGGGTCGTAATTGGCCACCGAACCGTTTTCGATGAACACGCAAGGCACACGGTCGGCCGTTGCAGCCATTATATAGGAATAGTCAAAACCAAGGTCGTTAGGACCAGTGGCAAGCGGCGCGTTCCAATCTTGCTCAGCCGTTTTGTCGCCCAAGCCGAGGTGCCATTTACCGAAAGCGGCCGTTGCATAACCAGCGCTCTTGAACACATCGGCAATGGTGAACTGTTCTGGACGGATGATCATTCCCGCATTACCCGCAGCGACGTCCGTTCCCGGTTTGCGCCAGGCATATTCTCCCGTTAGCATAGAATAGCGCGAGGGCGTAGAAGTGGCCGCAGTGGCATAACCATTGGTAAAGCGTATGCCATTAGCGGCCAAACGGTTTACATTTGGTGTTTCCACATTCTTGGCACCATAGCATTCAAGGTCTCCGAAGCCCAAATCATCGGCATAGATAAAGATGACGTTGGGGCGCGTCGGTGTTTTGTCTTTGCCCTTTCCTACCGCTTGGGCAGAAATGGCCGGCACGAGCGCCAAGGCCAACAAAGAGCCAGTTGATAACTTCATTTCTTGTTTCGTTTTTGGTTCGGGGGGTATTCTTAAAAATCCAGCCTTCGTAATGACCAAAGAACTGGTTGTTCAAGATATTCTTCCACTGTCATTTGATTGCAAACAGCCCTTGCTTTACCAGATTCTTCGGAACGCCCCTTTATTAGTTAAGTAAGTTGTCTGAATTATTTTATGAGATTCTCCAAGAACGCCACGTCCTTGTTGACCAGTAAAGATACTTCCTTGATGGACATTGCCTTTTCAAGCATCGCCTTTACCATGCTTTTCAACATGAGGTCTTGCTGGCGGAGCGCATCTTTCTGTTGGCGGAGCGTATCTTCTTGCTTTTTATTCGCCGCTCGCTGTTGCTTGAGTTCCTCGCCCAGCGTCATTATTTCCGTGTCGCGGTCTTCTATGGCTGAGAAATATTCATCCTCGACGTTCATATCTGAACGGATGTCGGCATCGGCGGCGGCGGCCGTCAAGCGATGGATGACATACATCATATCGGCGTCATCCTCGTAGCTGTGTTCGTCGATGTTTAGGAGTTGCTTGTTTTCCGAGTCGGTCTTGCTTTGGTCGAAAACGCTTAGCACTTTTTCCAGGCGGTTGTTTACGCGGCCTTTGAGCAAGGGAATTTGCACAATGATGCTGTCGTGCGTCAGACTTTCTACGAACGGGTCGGTCATCCCCTCGGCCACTTCAGCGCCCTCGTAGTCGTATGTTTTGTGGTTGACGTAAAGCACGGGGGTGTCTATGTTCCCAACGCGGTGTCCTAACAGATAGACGGCAACCATCGGATAGGCATAGCCTTCCTTGGAATCCACCTGTATATTGCACTGGTTGCCGTATTGCACGCCCAGATACTGGCGGAAACGTAATGTTTCTGTGTTCAGCCAAGTCTTCTGTAATTCAATCAAGATGACTTGCTCCGAACCGTCGTCTTCAACCACGGTTGCTGCGAAATCTATGCGGAACATGGAAATCGCATTGCGGGTGGTGTTGGCATATTCATGTGGACGCACCGTAACGTGTACGACCTCTTTCTTCAACAACGCAGAAAGCACAATCTTGGCTATGCGCTCGTCTTCCATTATATATTTGAAGACGGAATCATAAATGGGATTGGCAACGTGTACTATCATGAATACTTGGATTTATACTGTGTCTTTGCAATAGGGGATTGTTCTCCAGCAACAAAGGTAAGAAATATTTATGATTTAAGGGGCGGGAGGACATTATTCCTCGCATGCGAGCGTCAAAAAAAAATTTACCACACAAACTTAAAATACGACCGCTTGGCATGAGAAGGCTACCGCTTAGGCAGGAAGGGAATTTTAAGTATTTGCACATATTTCTAAAAATATTTACCTTTGCGAGCGTATTATTACAAAGTGCTTTTAGCAAAAGCGCAGTTTTAGTTGTGTCAACGGTTCCTGCACAACTAAATATACAAGCACCGAACGGAACCCAACTCAAATTTTTGCAACCATGAAAAAGATTTTCATTGCCCTGTGCGCCAGCTTCGCCTTAGCTTCTTGCACCACCATTACCAAGACTGCAACTTCTATAGACGTTGAAAACGGCCTGACCACGAGTTCTATGGCCGACTTGGAGATTTCCTCACAGAGAGTCGAGCACGTTTATTACACGGAGGCCAGAGCAAGAAGAGGCGGAAAGAAGAACTTGCAAAACACGGCCGTTAAAGAACTGCTCATGAAGAGCGGCAATGCCGACGTGCTTGTGGCACCGGAATTCACCTTCGTAAAGAGAAGGGGACTCTTTGGTTCAAAGTTCAAAAGCGTTGAAGTCAGCGGCTACCCTGCTAAATACAAAAATTTCAGAAACAAATAAAGAAAGGGGCTGGTTATGAAAAAGTTATTTTTACTAACAGCTGTCTGTGCGGCGCTCTTTATGTCGTCGTGCTCAACCATTACGAAAACGGCCACCACTGCAATGGTAGAGTCAACGGTCGTGACCTATCCAGAAGTAGCGGACTTGGAAATCCAACAAAAAGCCACACAGACGATGACGTGGAGCTTCAGACCGTTCCACTTGGGCGAACCCTCGAAACAAGTGGCCCAAGGAAATCTCGTCGCCCAGTTGCTGAAAGCAAATAATGCCGATGTATTGCTCGAACCGCAGTTTGTCTTCGAACGCACTTCCTATGGCGAAAGAGTGCTGACGGTGACCGGATTCCCCGCCACCTATAAGAATTTCTGCAAAGCTTCTGCTGCGGACTTGGAAGCCATCAAGGCTTGCAAGAAACCGAATGAGAAGAAAATATACAACGACCCTGATGGTGGCGGCCTGTTTAAGGTCTTCATGAAATAAGCGTCAGTGGTTTAATGAGCGGAGAATATCTGGTGTAGAGCAAGCACCAGATTTCCGCCAACCGACTTCATAAAAATGTCCGCCTGCGAATTGGCTTTCGCAGGCGGACTTTTTTATGGCAACTCGACGATATAATTAAAACAGCCGGATGTCCCCGTCTTTCTGGTTACATCCGGCTGTTTTATATAGATAAATAAGTGGTCAAAAATATTCTATATTATCAAAGCAGGGGAAACTGGTTTGATATTGCCTTGCCTAAAAGCGGCTGATTCCTGAGCGGCCAATTCTGCGCCCTTCTCGGAAACTGCGCCTCCCTTACGCCAAGAGCTGCTTGACGAGCGTCGAAATGGCGCGACCGTCAGCGCGGCCTGCCAACTGCTTGCTGGCAACGCCCATCACCTTGCCCATGTCCTTGGCGCTCGTTGCACCCACCTGAGCAATAATGGCTTTCACCTCAGCTTCGAGTTCCTCCGGCGTGAGGGCCTTTGGGAGATACTCTTCAATCACCTTGGCCTGTGCCTCCTCTTCCTCAGCGAGGTCGGGGCGGTTTTGCTCGTGATAGAGAGCGGCCGTGTCGCGGCCCTGCTTAGCGAGCTTGGCGAGGATTTTGAGGGCGACAGCATCATCGAGCGTGTCGTTGGCTCCCGGAGCCGTCTTGGCTTCTATGAAAAATTTCTTGATGTTACGCAATGCTTCAAGGCGCACTTTGTCCTTGGCCTTCATGGCAGCAACAATATCCTTGCTGACTTGATCAAAAAGTGACATAATATATTGGGATTTAAAAGACATCTTCATCCGCATCGAAATCTTCAGCGGATGAAGACACCATCAATTAGTTCGAAAAATCTATGACAACACTCCCCTCCTCCACTCTTGCGGCACCATTGGCGGAAGAACCAGTCGGTTGCCCCACAGCGTTTTCGGCGTCATCGCGAGCGCAATCCCCGAGCGATTGCTGCTTGAGATGTGAGAAAGTTTCGAGCGTTCCGCTGGTGCGCGTGTCGGTCGGCGAAGCACTCACCGCCTCAGCCAGACGCTCGTTGCCGAGGTCGGCCGTGTCGAAGAGAAACACCTGGCGTTTGTGGCGCACGCGTTTGCGCATAGGACCGCCGTCGTCATAATAGCGGGCACGTATGGCCGCGTGACGCTGCGTGTATTCATCATCAACCGTCTGCCCGTTGAGATTAAATCCAGAGGCGAGAATCGTGATTTTCACCTGTTCGCCCATATTCTCGTCCGTCACGAGACCCCATTTGGTCTCAATGTTGTCGGAGAACTTGGCCATAAATTCGTTCACTTCCCCCACTTCCTCCATACGCAAGGCATATTTCGGGTCGGGGTTGATGGTGATGGCCAAAATGATTTTATGGGCGCGATAGACATTGTTGTTGTTGATGAGCGGGGAATAGAGCGCTTCTTCAATGGCCTTGGTGACGCGCTTCTCGCCCTTGCCGAAACCGGTCGACATGATGGCCACACCGCCATTACGCAAAACGTTGCTGACATCGCAGAAGTCGAGCCCGACACGTCCGTGCATCTCAATGATTTCCACGATGCAGCGCACCGCCGTTGTCAGGGTGAGGTCGGCTTTCTTGAAAGCATCAATGATGGTGAGGTCGGTGTAGATGTCGCAAAGGCGTTGGTTGTTGATCACCAACATGGCATCCACCTCCTTGCCCAGTCGTTCAAGACCATCGAGCGCCTTGTCGATTTGGCGTTCACGTTCAAAGAGAAACGGGATGGTGACGATGCCCACCGTCAGCACACCGTGGGCCCTTGCCTCGCGAGCGATGACTGGCGAGGCACCGGTGCCGGTGCCACCGCCCATACCGGCGGTGATGAACACCATTTTCACCTTGTCGTCGAAGATGGCATCGATCTTGTCGAGGTTTTTCTCGGCCAAATCCTGGCCAACGACAGGCTGGCCGCCCGCTCCGAGACCGGGGCCGAGCTGAATCTTGTCGGGCACGACGGAGTCTTCGAGGGCTTTTTGGTCTGTGTTGCACACCAGGAAGCGAACCCCTTCAATTCCCTCACGGTACATCTGCCCCACAGCGTTACCCCCACCGCCACCAACACCGATGACCTTGATGATCTCGGCGGAATGATTAACGATGGGTTCTACCAACAGATTTGATGTATTGTTGAGTTCTGACATATTCTCTGAATGAATACTTGGGGATTAGGTGGTGCGATTTTCAGCGTCCGAAGGCCATGAGCTCCGAAGCATCCATCGGGAGCCTCGGCAGCCCTTTCTTTCTTCAGCCGAACGGGTGGAATCCTACTTTGGAAACAGGGGAGACTTATCAGGCAAATGAAATCACCTGAGCCGCCGAACCGTTGGTGTTGTCGCTTTCTGGTTCCACGGCCACGCTGTTGTAAGTCTTGCTCTTGATGCTATTGAGTTCTTCCTTGCTACGCTTAAACGTCGGTGTCATTTCAACCAGCGAGATCACCTCTTCATTGTCGAGGTCGTCCAAACCGAAGAGATAGATGCGCGAACGTTTACGCTGCCCGCTCTTTCGATTGGGGTTGTCGTAATATTGTGTACGGCGCTCGTCGTTCTCCTCGGCCTTTTCGGCTTCGAGTTGGCGGCGCTTCTCGTCTTCGGCGTCGTGTTTTTCCTGCATGCCCGGCACACTGGAAATGCCGAAGCCCGTGGCCAGGATGGTGATTTTCACCTTCTTGCCGAGCGATGGGTCGGTTGAGAGCCCCCACTTCGTCTCCACGTCGTCGTGGAATTTCTCCATGAAGTCGTGCACCTCGTTCATTTCCTCCATCATCAGCGAATCGCCTTCCTTTTCTGCGCAGAAAGAGATGGAGAGCAACACCTTGTGGGAGTTGAAAATATCGCTGTTGTTGAGCAGCGGCGAATGCAAGGCATCGTTGATGGCCTTCGTCACACGGTTTTCGCCTTCGCCGAATCCCGTAGACATGATGGCCACACCGCCGTCTTTCAAGACGGTGCAGACGTCACGGAAGTCGAGGTTGATGATGCCGTGCATGGTGATGATTTCAGCGATGCTTCGCGCAGCCACGCTCAAAGTGTTGTCGGCCTTTTCGAAGGCGCTGAGCACATTGAGGTCGGGATAGATTTCGCGCAAACGTTCGTTGTTGATGACGAGCAAGGCGTCAACGTGCTTTGAGATTTCGTCAACGCCGTCGAGGGCCTGGTCGATTTTCTTATTACCTTCGAAGCGGAACGGGATGGTGACGATGCCCACCGTCAAAATGCCCATATTCTTGGCTTCGCGAGCAACGACTGGTGCGGCGCCCGTGCCCGTACCGCCGCCCATACCAGCGGTGATGAACACCATCTTGGTGCCATCGTTGAGCATTTGGCGGATGTCTTCAACGCTTTCTTCGGCGGCTTCGCGGGCCTTTGCCGGGATGTTTCCCGCGCCGAGTCCTTCTTTTCCGAGCTGGAGACGAACGGGAACGGGAGAGTCCATCAATGCTTTGCTATCGGTGTTGCAAAGTACGAAATTGACATCGTGAATACCCTCACGGTACATGTGGTTGACGGCATTTCCGCCACCGCCTCCAACGCCGATGACCTTTATGATTGAAGGAGATGTTGAAGGCATGCCCACATCGAGCAATTCGTTGTTATCTGACATAAAACTATGAATCGTTTAGGAGTTGTTTTTTTAACCGGACTGATTTCTCTGCGGCACCCATTTGCCGCTGGGAACCGGTTTGGTCATGGTTTGGCCAACACTTATTC
>ULVB01074727.1_pt1 | contig 14176 bp, 10 predicted proteins | sample 1959071 | NCBI WGS metagenome assembly ULVB01 (sample SAMEA4835776, study PRJEB28245) | human gut metagenome | biome: gut microbiome; material: fecal sample | place: Denmark | collected 2008 | reverse complement strand
ATCTAATTGTTATTTTTAATTATAGTTTTACTTTTTATGTCAATATCCTGTTTATTTGTTTACTGCCGGTTCATATCCTGTGTTTCCTGATACTTTCTGATTACGAAAAACATGGTAGTTCCATCGCCTTCTTTGCTGGTAGCCCATATCTTGCCGCCGTGATCCTCTATAATCTTCTTTACGATGGAAAGTCCTATGCCGCTGCCTCCGGTAGCCGAATTTCTCGACGCATCCGCTCTGTAAAATCTGTCAAAAATATATGGCATATCTCTCTGGTTGATTCCTCGTCCATTGTCCTCGATTTCAACCTGTATGAAGTCACCAACATCATTTATCCTGATATCTATATAGCTTTGTGTCTTGTTCATATACTTCACCGAATTGCCGACTATATTATTAATCACACGGCGAATCTGCTCCGGATCAGCAATGATAAGCACGTTGCTATCCACATGATTCTCATATGAAAGCCTGATATTTTTTGCCTCAAGATCGAGTCCTATTTCCTCAACACAGTCGTTAAAATAATCTGTGACATTTATCTTCGCAAAATTATATGGAATCCTGTTCGTATCAATCTTCGAGTAAAGTGTCAGCTCATTAATGAGCTTATCCATATCGTTTGCCTTATTGTAAATGGTTCTGACGTATTTATCTACCTTTTCAGGGGTGTTTGCCACTCCGTCAAGTATGCCCTCGGCGTAGCCCTTTACCGCAGTTATAGGAGTCTTTAAATCATGCGCGATATTGCTGATTAACACTCTGTTTTCAGACTCATTCGTCACCTTTTCCTCGGCATTTTTCTTGAGGCGCGCTCGCATCTGCTCAAACGCAGTACACAGCTCGCCAATCTCTCCGTCGCTCGGGCTCGTCTCAAGCTCAAAATCCAGATTGCCATCCTTGATATTTTCAGCGGCAATACGCAGCCTCTCTATCGGTGTGATGATACTCCTGTATATCCACACTATAAGCATGGCAGCCGTAGTAAGAAGTATCAATACAAGTGCAAATGCTCCTTCTATCAAAACAGTCCTGACCTCAGGGATCACGCACGCGGTTGATGTCACTATGTAAAGACTCGCCTCGTCACCATCACTGTCACGAAAATTAAGCTGCTTTATGAGCACCTTGTCATCACTGTCCATATAGCTGCTCACATCAGAGCTGCTCTGCTTATTGGATATTCGCGGAAGCTTTCTCAAAATATCATCATTGTCAATTCCACCATTGAAAATGAGCTCTCCTTCACTTTTCACTATGAGATATGAATACTTCTTCTCCAGCTTCTTATTTATCTTAGTCAGATAATCACTATCAAGAAGCCTGGATGGTTCTATGAGCGATGTCTTCTCAAGCTCATCATATGTGCGCCCTGTCACCTTGTTCAGAAACTGCACCGTGTCAGTGAGAGCGAGCATGCCCGCATCCTCCATGCCATATGTCTTGTTTATGGCCTTTAGCTGAATCTTATTGAAGCCCACAAGCACTATACTGGTGAGCACAACAGGCACAAAAATAATTATGCAGAATGATATAGCAAGTTTTGTTTTTATCTTCATAGTATTCTCCATTTGAATAAATTAATAAGCCACTTTATATATACAACAAGGACATATCCTTTCGCATTTGAATTTGATATGTCCTATTCATACTACAATATCTACTATATTTTTTAAAAATCACTACAGCTTAAATCTGTATCCCACGCCCCAAATAGTCTCAATATACTGTGGCTTTGCAGTGTTCATCTCGATTTTTTCACGAATCTTCTTGATATGTACAGTGACTGTCGCGATATCTCCGACCGAATCCATATTCCAGATTTCCTTGAAGAGCTCCTCCTTGGTAAATACATGGTTTGGATTTTCCGCAAGGAATGTGAGCAGGTCAAATTCCTTTGTGGTAAACTGCTTTTCCTCTCCGTTTACCCACACACGGCGGGCTGTTTTGTCAATCTTGATACCACGAATCTCAACGATATCATTTTCAGGTGTAGCGCTTCCAATCAGGCGCTCATATCTGGCCAGATGAGCCTTTACCCTGGCAACAAGCTCTGATGGAGAAAACGGCTTTGTGACATAATCATCTGCACCGAGTCCGAGTCCTCTTATCTTGTCGATATCATCCTTCTTGGCTGAAACCATGAGTATCGGTGTGTTCTTTTTCTCACGAATCTGTTTGCAAATCTCAAAGCCATCAATGCCAGGCAGCATAAGGTCAAGAATAAACAAATCAAAATCCTCCGCCAATGCCCTTGCGAGACCGCTTGTGCCATCATTCTCCACCTCTACCTCAAAGCCGCTCAGCTCCAGGTAATCCTTCTCAAGATCAGCAATTGCAACCTCGTCCTCTACTATCAAAATTCTGCTCATATCCGTTCCTCCTGAAAATAAAAAGCCATGGAAACCGACTCAATGTCAGTCCCATGACTTAATTATATCATATATCCGGTAACTTCTGTCTAAATTTTCTCTAAATTCTTTCTAACTTTTTCTAAGAAATATAATGTATACTATCCGGCGCTCACAACCTAAAAAGCGCGAAGCCCCACATATTGTTTAGAGATACTTCTTGAGGTCCTCAACCTTATCAAGTGCCTCCCAAGGCAGCTTGATATCTGTACGTCCAAAGTGTCCGTATGCCGCTGTCTGGCGGTAGATAGGTCTTCTGAGGTCAAGCATCTTGATGATTCCGGCCGGACGAAGGTCGAAATTCTCCCTTACGATTTCAACGATTCTGTCATCTGCAAGCTTTCCTGTGCCGAATGTATCAACCATAATAGATGTTGGCTGTGCAACACCGATAGCATATGAAAGCTGAATCTCACACCTGTCAGCAAATCCTGCTGCTACAAGGTTCTTTGCTACGTAACGTGCTGCGTATGCTGCTGAACGGTCTACCTTTGTACAGTCCTTTCCTGAGAAAGCTCCGCCGCCGTGACGTGCATATCCACCGTAGGTGTCTACGATAATCTTACGACCGGTGAGACCTGCATCTCCGTGTGGTCCACCTATTACGAAACGTCCTGTAGGATTGATAAAGAACTTTGTCTCATCGTCAATCATATCCTTTGGAAGAATTGGATCAAATACATATTTCTTGATGTCCTCATGGATCTGCTCCTGGGTAACATCCTCGTCGTGCTGTGTTGAAAGTACAACTGCCTCAAGTCTTACCGGCTTTCCTGCCTCATCATACTCTACTGAAACCTGTGTCTTTCCGTCCGGACGAAGGTATGTAAGTGTGCCGTCTTTTCTAACCTTTGTGAGCTGGAATGCAAGCTTGTGAGCGAGTGCGATTGGGTATGGCATGTACTCCTCAGTCTCATTTGTAGCATATCCAAACATCATTCCCTGATCTCCGGCTCCGGTGTCGAGGTTGTCTGTAAGGTCGCCCTCTTTTGCCTCGAGTGCCTTGTCAACTCCCATGGCGATATCAGCAGACTGCTTGTCGATTGAAACCATTACTGCACATGAGTTTCCGTCGAGTCCCTTCTTTCCGTCATCATATCCGATCTCAAGTGCTGTTTTTCTGACGATTGCAGGAATATCAAGCTGTGCCTTTGTGGTAATCTCCCCTGTTACAAGGATGAAGCCTGTACAGCTTGCTGTCTCACATGCGACACGGCTCATCGGGTCCTGCTGTATGCATGCATCAAGGATGGCATCTGATACTGCATCGCAGAGCTTATCCGGATGTCCCTCAGTTACTGATTCTGATGTAAATAATAATTTTTCCATTAATTATCTGTTGCTCCTTTCATACTGTGTTACCAATATTTTTCCAATAAAAAACCACTTACTGCAAATAAGTGGATTAAAATTAAGATAATAAAAATCCTCTTATTGTTCGATTACTCGCTCAGGTTGGCACCTTCCTGTTTTCTAACGGGGTTGCCGTGACTTCATAGATCCTTTGTATCTCCATCACTCTGAATAAGAGAAGTTACAATATAGAATTTTTCAAATCTCTGTCAGCTATATTACTACCACATGATATATATGTCAAGTATCATTTTCGATACAGATTTATCAATAATCCATTTTCGATACCCTATTCATTATTTATAAGCTATTTTATGCAATTATTCTTTCTTCCTTTATTGACTTTCATAATTTTTGTAATTATACTTAAATTTGTATTTATAGTACTAAACACACAATATCAAAATAAATTTTTGGAGTAACTCATGATTAAAATCAGCATAAAAGATGCGCAGATTGGTATGGTGGCAGCAGAACCGATAAAGACCCCTCTGGGGCAGATACTTGCACTGCCCGGCACACCACTCACCCGTCAGCTCATCAACAAAATGAAGCTATATAAGGTAGGCAGCATCTCAATTCAAAACCCATCCTATGCAGTAGCACCGCAAGCCGGCGAAAATACAGCAAAGCGAGACAAGGTAAAACCTGTACCAAAAACCCGCGCACATGAGATGGTGACCAACATCCAGCGTGTTCAGGCCTCAGAAGAGTTCCTAGGCTTCCAGCTCAAATACCTCACATGCATAAATCAAATCAAGGATACCTTTGGCAAAATCTGTGCCGGTGAAAAATCCTTTGATGAGGCTGCGCTTCTTACTGCTGTCATTGACCTTTCCTCATCGTGCGGCACTACAATCGAGACCTTTGACATGCTCTACAACATGCGCACCATTGCAGACCCGTTGTACTCACACTGTCTGAATGTAGGGCTTATTACAAGGATGATCGGACGATGGCTTCATATGGAAAAGACAGATGTGAATACGCTTACTATCGCAGGAGTACTTCACGATATCGGTAAATGCAAGATTCCCGATGATGTGCTAAACAAGCCTGACAAGCTCACTGATGAAGAATTTGCGCTCATAAAAAAGCACCCACAGTTTGGTTTTGATTTGATTAGGGATCTGCAGATTGACTCCAGAATAAAGCGCACAGCCCTCATGCATCATGAGCGCTGTGATGGCTCTGGCTATCCTTCGCAGCTTGACAGCTCACTGATTGACGACTTTGCCATGATAACAGCCATCGCCGATGTATATGATGCCATGACTGCTGCCAGACGCTATCGCGCGCCACTTTGTCCGTTCGCTGTCATATCAAGCTTTGAGAGTGAAGGTTTTACAAAGTACAATACAAAGTTCCTGCTTTTGTTTTTGAAAAAGCTTGCTACCACATACCAGAGCAACCGTGTAATGCTCAACGACAGCCGGTTCTGCAATATTGTGATGCTCAACCCACATGAACTGTCACGCCCTATTGTACGTTTTGATGACGGCAGTATACTTGATTTGTCCACAAACCGCGAGTTTTTCATCAAATCTGTGATGTAAGCCGATTTATAATCAAAAGGGTTACGGAGTAGTTACTCAAAAAAATTATAAAATAACAAAAAATAAGAACCGTGCATCTACAGTAAGATGCTGCCGGTTCTTATTTTATATATTGCATTTATATTGTGTTTACATTTCATGCTTTACGTATATATCTATTACGATACCTTGAGTATGAACTTCTGAAGCTCCTTCTCATCCTCTACCCTGGCAATTTTTGCACCAATCTTTGTAAGCTTCTCCTCGAGTGCCTCATAGCCTCTCTGGATATAGTAGATATCATCAACCACTGTGATTCCCTCTGCTGCAAGACCTGCTATAACCAGTGCTGCTCCTGCTCTTAGGTCAGGTGCATTCACTCTGGCACCTGTGTATCTTTTCACGCCGCTTATGATTGCTATATTGCTCTCTACCTTTATATCAGCTCCCATTCTGGTGAGCTCGTCAACATACTTGAAACGATTCTCAAATATGCTCTCTGTCACTGTACTGGTGCCCTCAGCGATACCCAAAAGCACCGCCATCTGTGGCTGCATATCTGTCGGGAAGCCCGGATATGGAAGTGTGGTGACCTGTGTATGCCTTAAATGTCCGTCTGATATTACTCTGACTGAGTCATCAAACTCCTCTACCTGGCAGCCTACCTCCAACAGCTTTGCTGTGGTGGCCTCAAGATGCTTTGGAATGACATTCTTTACCAGCACGTTGCCTCCTGCTGCCGCAACTGCAAACATGAATGTACCGGCCTCAATCTGATCCGGAATGACAGAATACTCTGTAGCATGTAATTTCTCCACACCTACAATTCTGATGACATCGGTTCCTGCGCCCCTGATATTTGCTCCCATGCTGTTTAAGAAGTTTGCCACGTCAACGACATGAGGCTCCTTAGCCGCATTCTCGATAACAGTCTTGCCATCTGCCATGGCTGCAGCCATCATAATATTGATTGTGGCACCTACAGAAACCTTATCCATATATATGTGTGTGCCCTTAAGCTCCTTTGCCCTGGCGATGACAAGGCCATGAGCTATGTCTATGTCTGCTCCCATGGAGCGGAAGCCCTTCATATGAAGGTCAATCGGCCTGCTTCCGATATCACAGCCTCCCGGAAGCGCAACCTCTGCATGCTTGTATTTTCCAAGTAATGCACCAATCAAATAATATGATGCCCTGATTCGTCTGATGAATTCATTATCGACATTTACGCCCCTGATAAATGAACCGTTTATCTTTACCTTGTGTATATCCACGCGCTCCACATGTGCGCCGATTTCTTCGATTGCCTGAAGTAAGACATTGATATCCCTTACATTTGGCAAATTATCTATTGTTACAGTCTCGTCTGTCATTATGGCAGCGGCCAAAATAGCAAGTGCAGCATTTTTAGCTCCACCAATTTCAACTTCACCGTATAAAGGATTTCCACCTTTGATTACGTACTGTTCCATATTCCACCTCTATGAATTCAGGAGTATACTTCCTCCTAATATACTATTCTCAATTTACACTATTGTTATACATCCAACTACAAATTTCATTTATGACGACGTATTTAAGCCGCCATTTGTGCCGGTGCTGCTTTTAATAAATGACGCAGCAGCTACTATTATCTAATCATATCACGATAAATAAGCACTATAATTCAAGTGCCTCCACCAGCTTCTCTACTGTCTGCTCCACATCAAGCCCCTCCTCGGAAACCTCGATGTCTGCATACTGCTCATACAATTTTGAGCGCTCTTCAAAAAGGGTCTCTAAAGTCTGCCCTTCCTTTAATACTACACCTCTACCCTTTATGTCTGCAAGTCGTTTTTCCAAAATAGCATAAGAAACCTTGAGATACACAACTCTGCCTATCTCCTTAAGATGCTCCATGGCCTCTTTTCCGTATACTACCGAACCGCCTGTAGCTATAATGGCCCTATCAGCCCTGATAGAGGCATTGACACGGTTCTCTACCTCTATAAAACCGTCCGTGCCCTTTTCCTCAATTATCTCACGCAGAAGCTTTCCCTCCTGCTCCTGTATCAGTAAATCCGCATCCAGGAAGCTGTATCCCAGCACCTTTGCAAGTATTACGCCTATGGTACTCTTTCCAACTCCCGGCATGCCTATAAGTACGATATTAGTTTTCTGTTCCATCTACTGCCTCAGTATTCTCTTTATCTGTACTATTGGTGCTTTCTGACTGCTGTGTGCTCTCTGTAGCGCTTGTGTCTGCCGCCTTTTTGTCCTTCTTGGTAGTAGTAAAATAATTGTGAATCTTGATCTTGTCAAGCTGCTTCTGCTTTACAGACCATTTTTCATCGTCCTGCCATCCTGAAAGGATGTCATTGTAATATTTGTCCTCTTTATTGCCCTTTACAGTCTTCCTGTTTGACTCTGTTGCTTCCTCATCAGTCTTTTTGTCGAGCCTTACGATATAGTAAGTGCTGTCTGTAGTGATGAGGTCTGAGGTCTGTCCCTCCTCTAAGGAATTGAGTGCATCTACAACGCTCTGATCAAGATTGTTTGCAGTGTATACACTGTCCTTTGTCTTGCTGTCCGGTGACTCTGAGCTCTCTTTAGACTCGGTATCGTTTACAGACTCTGTGTCATCTGATTTCTTATCCGAATCATCTGTCTTTTCAGCATCCGGATCAACGTATGTGGCGTATGTGCCTGTTGTGGCTGTAGTGCCTGCTGCCTTGGCTGCATCCTCTAAGGATGATCCGCCTGCAAGCGCCTCTACCACTGCATCTGCCTGTGCCTTTATCTGTGCTGACTGCTCATCTGTATATGTCTGATACTGGTAATTAGAGTCATATGCACCCTTGTAATCAAGCTTCACAATGGTGTATGCAGCCATATTGGCTTCCTCATCCGTCACGCTTGAATCAGCATTTTTGATGATTGCAGCATACATCTTACTCTTTATGAGGCGAAGCTCTAAATATTCCTCGACAATCTCCTCTGTAGCACTCATCTCGTCTATCACATCATCGGAATTTGCCTTCATAAACTTCTCTGCGGCCTTTTTGATTTCCTTTTTCTCATCATCAGAAACCTCTACATCGTAATCTGACTGATGCGCCTTTAATGTGTAAAGCTCATGAGCCTCCTCGATAGCATTTTTCTTCCATGTTTCAAGCACAGTATTATTGCCTGATACTGTCTTGTCCCAATAGCCCTCGCCCATGTACTGTATATACATGTCATCATAACCGGCCTCCTGGTACCTTATCATAAAATTAACAAGCCCAAGCTTGATATCCTCTTTATCTAATGTCGCAACTGTTGCGGTTTTATTTATTGCACATCCTGTAAAAGCTGTAACTGAGAGTGTTGCAGCTAATAACATAGCTATTACTTTTTTCGCTTTCATTGTATCTATCCTCTTTAAAATTGGTATAGTATCGCTCGTATATTATAGAGCTTTTCGGGCCTGCTGGCAAGCATTTTCTAAACTTTGTAAATTATCGTCAATTTCGCGTAAAGCATGTGGTGTTTCCTATGCTATATGCTACATGATTCCAAAATTCGGGTAACTATTCAGCCGTAATCAGTTCCTTACGCATTTGCGAAATCAGTTCCTCCACCACATCAAGCACATCCCGCTTCTTTGCCACGCTGCCATTTTTTAAATCAAATGTGAAATATGGGTTTTCTGCCATATTAAATTTGAGTGAGGATTTATACCGGGTAATAAGCTCCGGTATCTTCTCCGGATTTATCCTTGCCCGCTCAAACATGGTAAGCTTTATCAGTGAGCCGGTCTGCTTTATCTCAGTGATATATACGGCATGCGCCAACGCCTTAAGCCTTGCCACGCGAAGAAGGCTGAGCACTGATTTTGGTGGTTCACCAAACCTGTCTATGAGCTCCTCGAGCATCTCATCCTTCTCTTCCTCTGTATCTATGCCTGCAATACGCTTGTATATATCCAACTTCTGGAATTCGTTTGCGATATAACCTGCCGGAATATAAGCATCGGTCACAATATCCACGGTCGTGTCAAATTTGTCACTGATATCCTCGATGCCCTTTGCCTCTTTTACAGCCTCGCTCAACATCTTGCAATACAAATCGTAGCCCACTGCCTCCATGTGTCCGCTCTGCTCCGCACCGAGCAGATTGCCCGCACCACGGATTTCAAGGTCTCTCATGGCAATCTTAAAGCCGCTGCCAAGGTCTGAGTACTCCTTTATCGCTGCAAGACGCTTTTCTGCCACCTCTTTTAACATCTTGTTGCGCCTGTACATGAGAAATGCATACGCAGTACGGTTAGATCTACCGACTCGTCCGCGGAGCTGATAAAGCTGTGAAAGCCCCATGTTGTCCGCATCGTGTATAATCATTGTATTGACGTTTGAGATGTCAAGTCCGGTCTCAATAATTGTCGTGGATACAAGCACATCTATTTCACCATTGATGAAACGGTACATGATGCGCTCAAGCTCCGTCTCCTTCATCTGTCCGTGCGCAAATGCAACAGTCGCATCCGGCACCAGCTCCTGCAGCTTTGCTGTTATGTCTGCTATGTCGCGCACCTTATTGTACACATAGTACACCTGTCCGTTTCTGGCAAGCTCCCTGTTTATCGCCTCTCTGACAAGCTCATCATTGTACTCCATGACATATGTCTGAATCGGTACACGGTCCATCGGCGGCTCCTCAAGCACGCTCATATCCCTTATGCCGATTAAACTCATGTGAAGTGTCCTCGGAATCGGTGTAGCAGTCAGTGTGAGCACATCCACATTGACCTTCATCTGCTTAATCTTCTCCTTGTGAGTCACTCCGAAGCGCTGCTCCTCATCGATTACCAAAAGCCCCAGATCCTTAAACTGCACATCCTTTGAGAGTATACGGTGTGTTCCGATGATGATATCAACCTCACCATTTTTGAGCTTTTCTATCGTCTTTTTCTGCTCTGCTGCGCTTCTGAAACGGCACATCAAATCCACATTCACCGGAAAATCCTTCATCCTCTGCGAAAACGTATCATAAATCTGCTGTGCCAGAATGGTTGTCGGGGCAAGATACGCTACCTGCTTGCTGTCCTGCACTGCCTTAAAGGCCGCACGGATTGCAACCTCCGTCTTGCCGTAGCCCACATCACCGCAAATCAGTCTATCCATTATTTTATGGCTCTGCATATCAGTCTTTGTGGCTTCAATTGCAAGAATCTGATCCTCAGTCTCATCAAAAGGAAAAAGCTCCTCAAACTCTCTCTGCCATACCGTATCCTCACCGAAGGCATATCCGTTTTGCTGCTCACGCTGTGCGTACAGCTTCACCAGGTCTCCCGCAATCTGCTTTACCGCACCTCTGACTCTATTCTTTGTTCTGGTCCATTCCTGACCTCCAAGCTTGTTGAGCTTTGGTTTTCTGGCATCCTTTCCGGCATATTTTTGTATCATGTCAAGCTGGGTGGCAAGAATATAGAGATTGGAGCCACCCTGATACTCTATCTTGATGTAGTCCTTTACCTTTTTGTCCACCTCAAGCTTTTCAATGCCGCGGTAAATACCTAGTCCGTGGTTTTCATGCACTACATAGTCCCCAACCGACAAATCGGTAAAGCTCTGTATTTTTTCACCCTCATAGGTGCGGTGACGCTTCTTTTTCTTCTGCTGCGCCCCAAAAATATCTGACTCCGTAATCACGGCAAACTTTAGGATAGGATACTCAAAGCCTCTTCTCACCTTGCCGTAGCAGACCATAATCTGCCCCTCAAAAAGCTCATGGTCGTAGTTTTCAGTGTAAAAGCATGTGATTCCCTGATCTGTGATATCCTCTGAAAGCCGCTTTGCCCTTGTCCTTGAACCGGATAAAAGAATGACTCTGTAGCCGTTTTTCTTATAGCGCTTTAAGTCCTTTATCAAAAGCTCAAAGCTGTTATTGTATGGGCTGACACTCTGACAGTGAATACCATAGCTTCCCAGCTGGTGCAGTCCGTTTGCTTTATTATCGAGCGCACCGAGTGCGATACACGAATACTTCTCGAGCTTTGCCACAATCTCCTTCTCTGTAAAAAGACCGTTCATCTGCCCCGGAAGTATATATCCCATCGCAAGTCTCTGCTTCATGCTCTCTGAAAACTCAGTCTCGGTAAGCTTTCCCTGCTCTGCGCACCTGGTCAGCTCATCGAAGAATATAAGGCTGTCCGATGGATTAAAATAATCCAAAAGCCCGACTCTCTCGTCAAAAAAGTACGACAAAAAAGCATCCATGCCCGCATACATGGACAGCTCTCCCCACTCCTCGGTAAGCTCGTCTGCCATCACAGTCACTCTGTGTGCTTCCTCTGTCTTCATCTGCTTTCTAAGCTTGTCAGACACCCTCTTTGCCTCTGCCTTAAGCTTTTCAATTCCCCCGGCCTTTTCCTCATCACTAAGTACAAGCTCTGCCGCCGGATATATGCTCACCCGGTCTGTATTTTCGATGGATTTCTGGCTCTCGCAGTCAAAATATCTGATGGTGTCTATCTCGTCTCCCCACAGCTCAATTCGGATAGGATTCTCCTCCGTCAGCGGAAAAACATCAAGAATACCGCCCCTGACAGAAAACTGTCCCATCGTCTGGACCTGATACTCTTTTTCATAGCCCATTCTGATAAGAGCAGCCTGAATTTCCTTCAAATCCAAAAGCTGTCCCTGCTCAAGTGTAAGCACGTTTTCCCACATCTTTTCTATCGGCGCCATCGTATTCATCAGCGCATCAAAGGTGGTCACAAGCGTCACTCTCTCCTGCTCACGGATAGCCTTCAAAGCCCTGATACGCTCCGCTGTCAGGAGATTGCCCCTGATATCCGACTGGTAAAAAAGCACATCCTTTGATGGATAATACACCACCTCTTTGTCAAAAAAACTGTACTCATCGTACAGTTCCTTCGCCTTCTGCTCTCCAAAGGTCACAATAAGCTTGTTCTTCCTGTGGCCTCCAAAGGCATATATCATCTGTGATTTTTGCGCATCTATGCATCCCGTGACAGATATAAGTCCGGACGATTTTTCTGCCGTTTTTGTCATCTCCTCAAAGCCCGCAAGGGAAAGGAGTGGCTCTGTAAATGCTTTCACTTTCAATTCTCCATTTCTGTCTGTTCAAAATCACCTTGTCGATTTCCAGCTAGTTATATATGTTCATGGCCTTATCCGTCTCGCCCTGCATCATGAGAACTGCTGCATCCATCGCATGACCGATAGCTTCCTCCACCTTTGCCCTGTCCTCACAACTGAAATGCCCGAGCACATGGTCAGCAAGATCCCAGCCCTGCGGCTTCTCTCCAACACCGACCTTGATACGGCTGAAGCCCTGTGTGCCGGTCATTGCAATGATGCTCTTGATGCCATTGTGACCGCCGGCGCTGCCCTTTTTGCGGATGCGGATACGCCCCGGCTCGAGCGAAATATCATCAAAAATAACAATCATTTCCTCATCCGGATCAAGCTTATAAAAATTCATCACCTCAGCAACAGACTCACCGCTTAAGTTCATGTATGTCTGTGGCTTCACGAGCAGCACCTTCATGCCCTCAATCACTCCACTGCCACAGAGCGCCTTGTGCTTTTTGTCTGTCACACTTATATTATATTTATCCGCAAGCGCATCTATCACATCAAATCCGATATTGTGTCTTGTGTGCTCATATTTTTTGTCAGGATTTCCAAGTCCTACTATAACGTACATCGTTTATCCTTTCTCTTTCTCATATCATTTACAATTCAAAATAAAACAAATACTGCTGGATAATTCCCGCCACACCCTTGTAGCGTTCAAAATCAAAGCCGTCACTATAATATTTGTCCAAAAGCTGCTTTACATGCGTATCTATCGGAAACGCATCCACATGATGCAAACCAAAAAGACATATGCAGTTCGCCACCTTTTTGCCAATTCCTTTGCGGGTAAGCAGGCTTTCCATCGCCTCATCATAGCTCATTTTGCGCAGATTATCAAGCCAGTCAGGATTATTAGCACCATACTCATATATTTCCTTCAGATACGGTGCCCTATAGCCAAAGCCCATGCTCCTGTCATCAAATACCTCCTCCGGCACCTCAAGCGGCTTTGGAAATGTATACAGCTCTTCACCCTCTGCACTGCCGTCTATTTTATGCCCGCACCGCCTGCAAAGTAAATCCACACTGTTTGTGATTCGCTTAATGTTATTATTCTGGGAAATCATAAAAGTAACAATCATCTCCCACAAATCCTGCCTTAAAATGCGCACACCACTGCCATATGCATACGCCTCCTTCAGATGCGCATCATCTCCGTCTGCTATAAGTTTTGCAATCCCTGCATAATCCGTATCCATATCCAGATAGCTTTTCCATATATTGTTCCAGTCTGCCTCATCACAGTCCAGCTCAAACTCATTCCCATCCTGCTTAATCCGAAGTGCCCTGTCAAATGCCACTACTGTGTATTCATTTTCTCCTGTATTCTTCCATCTGAAGCACTGACCACTGTCAGCAATCTGTTTTAAATCCAGATTATCTATTTTCGTCTTGTACATATCTGTTTGTCTATCCTCTTTTATTGTAGCTATACTCTAAAAAGCCGGTCTTTCTGTGGCTTATTGTACCACGGATAGACCGGTTTGTGTGAAATATATTTAGATTATTATACCAGCTCAGGAATTTTATATCCTGCTTTGCTCATCGCTTTTTCAAATTCATCGAGCGACATCTCTGCCTTCTCGGCACCTCTTTTTGCAGAATAGTCTCCCTCCTGTACTGAAAGATAAATTTCAAAAAGACGGCCCTGCTGCATTCCCTGTTGCATTCCTCTCTGCATGCCCTCCTGAATGCCACGCTTTTTATGGTCATCCCATGCCTTACACATATTTACCACCTCTTCCTTTTC
>ULVB01032676.1_pt1 | contig 14404 bp, 15 predicted proteins | sample 1959071 | NCBI WGS metagenome assembly ULVB01 (sample SAMEA4835776, study PRJEB28245) | human gut metagenome | biome: gut microbiome; material: fecal sample | place: Denmark | collected 2008 | reverse complement strand
CCGCCGCTTGCAGACGGTCTTGCTTTTGATGCAGACGGAAACGTTATCGAATCCGCAATATCCCCCCCGGTGCGCCGCTGAAAATTTCCGGCGGCGTAACCGCGCTTCACCCACGTTTAGAACCGCCCCGGTCGCGCACATGAGGGGGGGTAACGCAAAATTCAGGAGGTGGCATACATTATATGGCGGAAGAAAAAAAGACATACGAAGATATGTCAAACCCTGAAAAAATTGACGCGAAAAAGCGGAAAATTAAAAAACTTTTCCGTGATTTACCCACAGAAAAGAAGCAATTCGCGGAGGGTTTAATCAATCAATTCGCAGTCACGTCGGTTACGCTGGAACGCCTTGCCGACGCGATCAACAACGGCGATCTTATCGAAGATTTTGTGCAGGGCGCACAGAAAATGCGTCGGGAGTCCCCCGCCCTACGCGCCTATAACACGACGATCAAATCGTTTTCGACGCTGACAAATCAGCTTATCAGCCTGCTGCCGGAAAAGGAAAAGAAAACGGCGGGCGATGAACTGATGCAGTTTATTACGAAGCCGAAAGCGGCGGGCAGATAATGAACTATGTGCGCGAATACTGGGGGCGGATTTCAAGCGGCGAGATCGTCACAAGCCGCCGCGTCAAAGCTGTTTACGGGCGGCTGATGCAGGAAATGGACGCGCCCTCGGATGATTCGGCGTACTATTTCGACGAAGAAACCGGGGAACGCCCGATTTTGTTCATTGAGCAATTCTGCAAGCAGTCACAGGGTACACTCGGCGCGGCGTTGAAGCTGGAATTATTTCAAAAGGCGTTCATTCAGACGCTATTCGGTTGGCTTGAAAAAGATACGGGATACCGGCGATTCCGCGAAACGCTGCTTTTGGTCGCCCGAAAGAACGGCAAAACGACGCTGCTTGCGGCTATCGCGCTGTATCTGCTTGTCGCGGACTATGAGGGCGCGGCGGAAATCTATTCCGTAGCGACGAAAAAAGATCAGGCAAAAAAGACGCTGACCGAAGCCGTCAACATGGTCAAGCAGTCGCCGGAACTGCGCGCGATCATCAAAAAGCGCAGGAACGATATTTACTTTCCGGCGACGGCATCCATCTTTGAAGCCCTCGCGTCGGATTCCAACACGCTTGACGGTCTAAACTCCCACGCGGTTATCATCGACGAATTGCACGCCATTCGTGACCGCAATTTGTACGAAGTTATGAAGCAATCGACCTCCAGCCGCCGACAGCCCATCGTGATTATGATTACCACATCCGGCACGGTACGCGAATCCGTGTTTGATAACATTTACGAATTGGCGTGCAACATAGCCGACGGCAAGATAACGGAAGATACGTTTTTGCCGGTGCTGTATGAACTGGATGACCGCGCCGAATGGACAGACCCGCAAGCGTGGATAAAGGCGAATCCGGGACTCGGAACGATCAAGCGTTATTCTACACTGGCATCATTCGTCGAGCGGGCAAAGAAGAATCCGGAAGATTTACCCGGCGTTCTCTGCAAGGATTTCAACGTAAAATCCGTGACAGCGGCGGCGTGGTTAAGCTACGACGAAGTAAAGAGCGACGCGACGTTCACGATGCAGGACGTGTATAACACGTACGCAATCGGCGGTTGTGACCTATCCGCGACAACTGACTTGACGTGCGCGACGCTCCTGATTCGCAAATCCGGGGATGACCCGCAAATTTACGTTTTACAGCATTACTTTTTACCGGCGAAGAAGCTGGAAATGCTGGACGAACACAACACGCAGGAAGCGCCCTATAAAACATGGGCTGACCGTGGTTTGCTGACGGTATGCAACGGCGTGCGCGTGGACTATTCCGATGTTACGGCGTGGTTCTGCCAGATGCGCGACGAATACAAGATCGACACGTACAAAGTCGGATATGACCGCGCCCTCGCGGGTTACTGGGTCGATGAAATGACCTCCAACGGCTTTGAAATGGTCGCCGTTGCGCAGGGTCCGTTTACATGGTCGCAGCCGATGCGCGAAATGGGCGCAGCATTCGCAGACAAAAAAGTGAATTACAACAAAAACCCCGTTTTGCTTTGGTGTCTGACGAACACGGCAGTCAAGAAAAGCGGGGTCAACAATATCCAGCCCGTAAAGATTTCCGACAAGCGCCGCATTGACGGCGCGGTTTCGCTCCTGAATGCGTGGGTCATCTATGTGCGGGATTTCGAGGACTATATGTATTTGGTGGGGTGACAACATGGCAGAAAAACGAGGGCTATTTCAGTCGATCTTCGGGAAGAAGCAGCAAAGCGACAAGGATTTTCATGCGTACAAGCTGCTTAGTTCGTGGGAATCGACCTTTTCGCCGTATTCCGGCAATATGTGGGATATTAACACGGTTCGTTCCGCCGTGGACGCATTCGCCCGCCGCGCATCGACCGCGCAGCCGCGCCACGTCCGGCAGTCCCCGGAAACGACGGTATCCGTCAATGACTACGTTGACCGCATCTTGCAGTATCAGCCGAATCCGTACATGACGGCGGCTGATTTTTATTACAAGCTGGCGGCACAATACAAGGTCTACAACAACGCCGTCGCATATCCCGTCTTTGACAGCCAAAGGCGGCTTGTGGCGATCTATCCCATCAACGCGCAGTATTTTGAATTGCTTGAATACATGGGAACGCTGTATTGCCGGTTCAAATTCGCAACGGGCGCGTCGTATATCTGCGAGTATTCCCGCATTATCCACATCCGCAGACATTTTCTCGAAAACGATATTTTCGGGGATGACAACCGCCCGCTGAATCCTGTTTTGAAAACGGCGAACACGTTCAATCAGTCTATGTCGAAGTTTGCCGAACTCGTCGCCGTCATTCGCGGCATCCTGAAAGTTTCAAACGCCGTGAAAAATGAGGATTTGAACCGCCGCCGTGACGATTTCGTACGGGACAATTTGCGCATGGAGAACAACGGCGCGGGCATCGTGGTCACGGATTCCAAGTATGACTATACGCCGCTGAACGACAAGACAACGCCGATTCCGGCAAATCAGCTTGAATACATCAAGACAGAAATTTATGACTACCTCGGCGTTTCAAAAGAGATCGTCGAAAACACGGCTACCCCGCAGCAGGAACAGGCTTTTTACAGCGGCGAAATCGCGCCGTTCTTCCGCAAGCTAACGCAGGCGTTCACGAACGTGCTGTTTACAGAACGGGAGATAGGACACGGCAACCGCATCATTTTCGCCGCAAATTCCGTACAGTTTGCAACGCTGCCCGAAAAGGTGACGGCGGCAAAATTCCTGACGGAGATCGGCGCGGCGACGCTTGACCAGATTTTGACGATGTTCGATATGCCGACAATCGGCGGCGAAGAAGGTGCGCGCCGCGTCCAGACGTTGAACATGGTAAATGCAAAACTTGCCGACAAGTATCAGACGGGCGCAGACGGCGAAACGCCGCCGGATGACCCGAAGAAGGAAAAAGACCCGCCGCCCGCAGAGCCGGACGGCGGAGAAGCAAAGGAGGCTTAACGTTATGGGTATGAAACAAGGGCGCGAATACCGCGCCGTGCAGGATTTTTCCCTCGTTCCCCGCGCAGAAGAAAAGGACGAATACCGCGTGCGCGGTACGGCGGTCGTGTTTGATACGCCGACGGTTCTTTTTGAATACGACGGCGTGAAGTATTCCGAGGTCATTGACCGCAACGCATTTGACGAATGCGATATGTCCGACGTGATTTTTAACTACAATCACGGCGGCAAGGTGGTCGCCCGTCTGCGCAATAAAACGCTTACGCTGACCATCGACGAACGCGGCTTGCACATGGAAGCCGACCTCGGCGGCACACAGGCGGGGCGCGAACTGTATGAGGAAATCGACGGCGGGTATGTCGATAAAATGTCCTTTTCCTTTTCTGTGCGCGAATCCAAGTATGACAGCGTAACGCATACCCGCACGATCACAAAGGTCAAGAAGCTATACGACGTGTCGGCGGTGGATATTCCCGCGTACAAAGACACAGAAATTTCCGCGCGCAGTTTCTTTGAAGTGGAGCATTCAAAGGAACTGGCGGCTTTGGAGCAAGCCGCGCGCAGGAAACGTCTGATAGCTTTGACATACTGAAAACCCACATTTTTTGAATTTATGGAGGTAAAAACATGAACATTGAGAAAAGACGCGCCGAAATCGCCGCGCGCAAGGCTGAAATCCGCAAGCTGCTTACTGATGACAAGAACGCCGACATTGACGCGCTGGAAAAGGAACTGCGCGAACTGAATGAGGAAGATGCAGGACTCGAAAAGCGTCAGGCAATCGAACGTATGCTGAATTCCGGCTCGGCTATGGGCAATCCCATCGAAAACCCCGTCGCTGCCCGCAGCCTGCCCGTAGAGGATACGGAAAAGCTGTATCGTTCCGCATGGCTGAAAACCTTGCAGGGCAAGTCCCTGACGGACGATGAAAAGCGCGTTTACGAACAGCGCGCGTATTCGACCGCTGCAAATTCCGCGCTGCCCATCATCCCGGAAACGACCGCGAATCAGATCATCAAGAAAATGTACGAGGTCGCCCCGATTTTGCAGCGCTGCAAAATCTTCCACGTCCCCGGCAATTTCAAATTCGCCGTCGAAGGCACGAACAGTGACGCGGCGCTTCACGCGGAGAACGCAAGCATTACCGCCGCCTCCGACAGCCTGACTTCCGTTTCCCTGACGGGCTACGAAATCGTCAAGCTGGTCAAGGCATCCCGCGCATCTTCCGAAATGGCGCTGTCCGCGTTTGAAAGCTACATTGTCGAAGTGATTGCCGAATCCATCGCCCGCAAGATTGAAAATTACATCTTCACGGGTACGGGCAGCGATCAGCCGGGCGGCGTGAAGATCGCGGGCAAGGGCACAAGCGGCGCGTACACGGACGGCACAGATCAGGTGACAGTTGCAAAAACGGCATCCCTGACAGAAGAAAATGTAGTTTCGCTTTACGGTATGCTTGCGTCCGGCTATGAGCGAAATGCCGTCTGGTGCATGAACAAGGCGACGTTCTTTACTGATTTCTTCCCGCTGATGAACAAGTCGAAGAACAACCTCATCGAATTCGCAGGCGGCAAGTATTACATCATGGGCGCAGAGGTCTACTTCACTGGTTCGCTTGCGGCACATGAAGCGTACTACGGCGATTTCGAGTACATCATCGGCAACTATTCGCAGGACATTACGGTTGTCCGCTCTGAGCATTCCGGGCTTGCAACCAACAGCATTGATTACCTCGGCGCGTGTGTCTTTGACTGCAAGCCGGTTGCCGGACTCGGTGCATTCGTGCATCTCACAAAAGCGACGGCGAACGCGGAGGGCTGAACATGGCAGTTAGCAGCGAATATGTCGCGGCTATCCGTCAACGTTTGCGGCTGACAACCGACGATTTCGACAATGAAATTACCGACCTCATCAACGCCGCCCGCGCAGACCTTGCGCTCGGCGGCGTTGTTGAGGAAAAAGCGAACGACGAAACTGACCCGCTGATTCTGAAAGCGGTCGAAACGTACGTAAAGGCTGAATTCGGGCTTGACAACGATGATGCGGAGCGATACCGCGCATCGTACAAAGAGCAGCGGAACGGTCTGACGCTATCGGATAAATACATTGTCGCGGAAGGAGGTTAGCCCGTGTATTGGCGCGATGTCGTGATACTCCGCGCCGTAGTCACGGACACGGACGCGGACGGATACCCGGCGGAAGTCGTGAAGGAAACGCGCGTTTTCGCGGACGTGCAATCCGTCAAGCGCACGGAATTCTACGCCGCAAAGCAGATCGGCATTGATCTTGCAATAACCGTGAAAGTCCGATACGGCGATTATGGCAATCAGGAACGTTTGCTGTTCAGCGGCAAGGAATACAAGGTCGAGCGGGCATACACGGACGCGCGCGAATTCTACACGCTGGAATGCTCTGAGTTCAAGGAGGCAAGCGCATGAATGTCAACGAAACGCTGAAAACGATGTTTTCCGACCTCCTGCCGGTCGCCGCTGATACCTACAAGGGCAAAGCGACGGAATACATCGTTTTCAACTATACGGCTATCCCGGAAGATTTCGGGGACGATGATGCGCAACACTGGCGCTATCTGACGCAGGTGCATTTATACGCGCCGCATGAAAAGAATTCGCTTGCGTACCGGCGGGAGATCACGCGGCGGCTTGTCGCCGGGGGCTTTACGCGCCCGACGATCACGCCCGCCTCCGATGAAACCGGGCAGCATTACGTTTTTGAATGCGAGATTTCCGGGGGCGTTGACGATGGCTGAATTATCGACACAGGGGCTTGACGGTCTGATTGACGATATGACGGCGCTTATGGAACTGCCAGACGAAACCGTTTTGGAAATGCTGACGGCGGAGGCGGAAGTGGTCGCCGCCGCGCAGCAGTCCGAAGCGCAGAGCATGGGCGTATATGCGACCGGCAAAACGGCGGGCAGTATTTCATACGACAAAAAATTGAAGGTCAAGGGCGCAAGCCGCGCAATCTACGTTTCGCCGAAAGGGACGCGCGGCGACGGAAACAAGCGCCGAAACGCCGAGGTCGCATTCGTCAACGAATACGGCAAGGCTGGACAACCTGCCCGCCCATTCATCAACACAGCAAACGAAAAATCAGCAGACGCAGCCGTTGAAGCGGCAGCGGGTGTCTATGACAAGTATTTGAAATCCAAGAATCTTTAGGAGGTTACATTATGGCACAGTTTGGAGCAAAACGCCCTGTTTTTGCGCCCATCAAGACCACGCCTGACGGCGCATTGCCGACGTATGATTACGAAAAGAAAGTCACAATCGGCAAGCTGGTCAAGGCGGATTTGACCGTTACGAACGCTTCCGGCGAACTGTACGGAGACGATGCGCTTGCGGAAAAAGTCGATATGTTCGCGTCCGGCTCTCTGGCGCTGGAAACGGATGACAAGACAGACGAAGTACAAACCACCCTGCATGGTGCGACGAAGGACACGGAAAGCGGCGAAGTCACGGACTCCGACGGCGACGTAGCCCCGCGCGGCGGTCTTGTGTATTACAAGGTCATCATGCGCAAGGGTATCCGCTATTTCAAGGGCATCTTCCATCCAGAAACAAAGGCAATCCTCGGCAACGACAGCGCCGCAACAAAGGGTTCGTCTATCACGTTTGGCACGTCCAACACGACGTTTACGATCTTCCGCTGTAATTCCGGCGCATGGCGCATTACGAAGGAATTCACAGGTGACGGCGCGGAAGCGAATTGTATTGCGTGGTGCGATACGAAACTCGGCAAATCGGCAACGGGTGGCGGCGGTTAAACAATCAGCAGAGCGGGCGCGCGGGTCAATTCCGCCGCCCGCTTTGGCGCTATGGAGGTAAAGACAATGAAAGCGGCAAAAATCACGGTTGCGGGTACAACGTATTTCCTCGTCATGGACGGCGAAGCGATGTTTACCATCCGCGACATTTACGGCGGCACGCGCCTGATGCTGGAAAAGATGGAACAGGACACGCGCGAAGGTTTCCTTGAAACGTGCAACGCCGCCGCTATCCTTGCAGAGCGCGGCGAACTCGTCCGCCGCCGGTTGGGATATGAGCCGGGGCGCATCCCGGAACGCGACGATTTCGCGCTTTTGACGCAGCCGTATGAAATCGTCCCGCTGAAACGTGCGATTGCGAACGCAATCAAACTCGGTTACGGGCGCGAGATCACAGCCCCTGGCGACGATGAAGTTGACGAAGGGCTTGAAGAATTGAATCAAAAAAAAACAAGATTCGCCGCGCGGACTATTACAGAATAGCCGTTTTGTGCGGCATTTCCCCGGCTGATGCGCTGTTTATGCCGCCGGGGGAAGTATTTGACTTGTGGGAACTGTACCTTATCGCACACGGTAAAGGCAACAACGGGGAGGGTAACTGATGGCAACGCGCACAATATCAACGAAATTGCAGCTTGACGGCGAAGCCGAATACCGCGCGTCGCTAAAAAATATCAATTCCGAACTCGGCACGCTGAAAAGTGAACTGAAATTGACAGAATCGCAGTTTGCGGGGCATTTGAACAGCTACGCGGCGCTGTCTGCAAAGGGCGAAACCCTCGCGGGTATGTATGACCAGCAGGAAAAGAAACTTGCCGCGATCAACAAAATTCTGTCAGAAGCAAAAGACGCGCAAAGCAAATTCGGGAACGAAGTCCAGAGCGCGAAAGACAAAATTGCAAAAACCGAAGCCGCCCTGAATGCGCTTGCGGATGCGGAGGGGGACACTTCCGAACAGCAGGCAAAATTGACGGCGGAACTCGAAGAATACAAGACGGAACTTGCGACCGCCGAAGCAAATCAGCAGAAAGCGACGGAAGCCGTCAACAAATATCAGACGCAGGCAAACAGCGCCGAAGCCGAATTGAATAAACTCGGCAATGAGATCGACGAAAATAACAAGTGCATGGACGAAGCTGCAAAATCATCCGACAAATGCGCTGATTCCGTCGATAAATACAGCGGCAAGGTCAAGAAAGCCGACGAAGATACGGAGAAGTTTTCCGAAAAGCTGAAAACCGGGCTTGTCGCCGGTGCGACGGCGGCAGCGGCGGCGTTTGCGGCGATCAGCGCGGCGGCGGTCAAGCTGGGCGTTGAAGTTGTGACCGCGTATGCGGATTATGAACAGCTTGTCGGCGGCGTGGAAACGCTTTTTCAGGACAGCAGCGGCAAAGTCTTAGACTATGCGAACAACGCCTACAAAACGGCGGGTCTGTCCGCAAATGAATACATGGAAACCGTGACCAGCTTTTCCGCAAGTTTGTTATCCAGCCTCGGCGGGGACACGGAAAAAGCCGCAGACTACGCGGATAAAGCGATTACGGATATGTCAGACAACGCAAACAAAATGGGGTCTGACATGGACAGCATTATGAACGCCTACAAAGGATTTTCAAAGCAGACGTTCACAATGCTTGACAACTTGAAGCTGGGTTACGGCGGCACAAAAGAGGAAATGCAACGGTTGCTTGATGACGCGGAAAAGATTTCCGGCATCAAGTACGATATTTCCAGCTATGCCGACATTGTAGATGCTATTCACGTCATCCAGACGGAAATGGGCATTACGGGAACGACGGCGAAAGAAGCGGAAGAAACGATTTCCGGCTCTATTGGAATGCTGAAAACGTCGTTTCAAAACCTCATTACCGGCATGGGCGACGCGGATGCAAATATTGACCAACTGTGCGATAACGTCGTAAATTCGTTCAAATCCGTCGTAAAGAATATTTCTCCCGTCATTCAGAATCTTGCAAAAACGATTCCGAATGCAATGGAGGGGATTCTGGATGCGATCAGCCCGCTAATTCCTGAATTTCTGGGACTCGGCGTGAATCTGTTTGAAGCCCTGTTAAACGGCATCATAGATATGCTGCCGGAATTGAGCAGCACGGCGGCGGAACTGATTACGACGCTGATTACGGGCATCGTGGAGGCGCTGCCGCTTGTAGTCGAAGCGGCGGCGCAATTATTGACCGCGCTTGTTGAGGGTATCGGGGCGGCGCTGCCGACGCTGATTCCGGCGGCGGTGGAAGCCGTCACGCAGCTTGTGCAATCCCTGATTGACAACATTCCGCTGCTTATTGAAGCGGCGTTGCAGCTTGTCACAGGGCTTGCGGAGGGCATCATTGAAGCGATTCCCGTATTGCTGGAGGCGCTGCCGGAACTGATTGAAAGCCTGATTTCGGCGTTGCTTGAAGCCGTCCCGCAGATCATCGAAACGGGCGTGACGCTCCTGACCGCCCTCGTCACAAACCTTCCGACGATCATTCAGACGATCATTGCGGTATTGCCGCAGATCATCACAAGCGTCATTCAAACGCTTTTGACGCATTTGCCAGAGATCATTGACGCGGGTTTCAAGCTGCTTACGGCGCTGATTGACAATCTGCCGGAAATCATTTTGACCATTGTCGAAGCGCTCCCGGAAATCATTTCTGCAATCGTAAAGGCTTTGACAGACAATATACCGCTTATCGTAGAAACCGGCGTGAAGCTGCTCACGTCCCTGATTACGAATCTTCCGCAGATCATCGCGGAAATCGTGCGGGCAATGCCGGAAATCATTACCGGCATTGTCAATGCGCTGTCCGAGGGCATTTCACAGGTCACGGAAGTCGGCGCAAACATTGTGCGCGGCTTGTGGAACGGCATTCAGTCCCTTGCCGGTTGGCTTTGGGATCAGGTTAGTAGTTGGATTTCCGGCATTTGGGACGGAATCAAGGATTTCTTCGGAATCGCATCCCCGTCAAAACAGATGGCGTGGGTGGGGTCTATGCTTGTCGAGGGTCTTGCGGGCGCAATCGACAAAGACGGCGAAAAAGCCGTTGCAGCCGTTGACGATATGGCGGCGGGCATGATTGCGGAAGTCGAGTCCGAAATGGAAAAGGTCAACGCTTCCCTCGCGGATGGCATCGGGGACATTGAAACGGGCTTTACCGCGCGGGCGACCATTCAGGAGGTCGCCGCGTCTATTCCGGCATCCCTGAACGCCGGACATATGGGAGCGGGCGCGACCGCAGGCGGCGACACGACCGTTACAAATCATTTCCACATTGCGGCGCTGCAAGTGCGGGAAGAAGCCGACGTGAAGAAGGTTGCAAAGGAACTCTACAATATGCAGAAAACGAAAACGCGCAGCAAGGGGGTCGTTACGTAATGATTGGATTTACATTCAACAACGTACACAGCCGGGATATGGGCGTAGTATTCAAGTCCGATGACAGGACGCTACTTCCGGCAAAACGAATCACGCAATACAAGATTCCGGGCAAGTCCGGCACGTATGACATTGCAGACGGCTACGACAACCGGCAGATTTCATGCACAGTCGCTTTTGTTGGAGCGGGCAACGCATACGCGGGCGTTCGGCAGACGGCGCGCGCCGTCGCGGAATGGCTCTCCGGCGACGGCCTGCTTATTTTCGATGACGAACCAGAAAAGGCGTACAGCGCAAAGGTCATTGACGGCATCGGCATTGAACAGATTGCCGTTACCGGGCATTGCAGCGTTACGTTTTTGTGTGAGCCGTTCGCGGAATCCATCGGATACAACCAGAAAGCCGTGCAGTCCGTTTCCCTGCCGGATACGGTCACGATTAACGTAAAAGGCACGCAGGAAACCGACGGGCTGATTTACATTACAGCGCGCGGCACAATTACGAATTTGACCGTTACACGGTTGAAGGTGAATTAAAGAACGGAGGTATTTCAACATGAGCGCATTATCAAACGTCCACGCGACAAATCTACTGAACACATCCTTGCGCAGCGGAACGTACTACCTTGCATTGTTTCTGACTGACCCGACGGCAAGCGGAAACGGCACGGAAGTCAGCGGCGGCGGATACGCCCGCAAGATCATCACATTCGGCACGCCGTCGCTTGTGTCCGGCAAAGAACAGGTCACAAACAGCGCTGCCGTCGATTTCGGCACGATGACCGCAGACCTCGGCACGGTCGCGTATTGGGGCATCTACGATGCACAGTCAAGCGGCAATCTACTTTGGTACGGCTCGTTTTCGCGCAGCAAGAACGTGTTGAGCGGCGACGCAATCACGGTTTCGACGGGGGCAATCGTCTGTACGCTGTCATAAGGGGGAAAGACCATGTTTAACCGCTCTGCATACAACAGAACATCGTTCAACCGTTCATCGTCCATCGTCTTTGAATGGCTTGCGACGGCGAACGCGGAAACGGATGCGTCGGCGGCGGTCAAGATCATCCGGCATTTGAACGGAGCGGTCGAAGCGGTTGCAGAAGCGCGCGGCGTGATTATCCGCGTCGTACTGCCGTCTGCCATTGCAGAAGCAGAATCGTCCAGCGTGGGCGATTACATCCGCATACTGTTCTTTGACGCGATGGCGGAAGCCGTAGCGACGGCGACCGCAACAGGCGTTTCAACGTACGGTTCGATTACGATGCAATTCCCCGGTCTGACCATGACAGCCGGTGACGAACTGATTATTGACACAGGACACATGACGATCACGCTGAACGGTGCGAATGTCATTGACCTTCTGAGCGATGACAGCGAATTTTTCAAGCTGAAACCGGGCGAAAACGACATTATCGTAGAGGGCGGCACGACGGCGGACATTAAAGTTTTGTGGAAAGACAGGTGGCTATAATGAAAGTCCCACAGATTTTTGACCGCAACATGAAGCGCCTTGCGTTCCTTGACAACGCCGTTTCCGTCGGCTATTCGCTGGAAATCAATTCGTTATGGACGGCGACGTTTACGCTTCCGGCGGACGATGACAAGAACGCCTATTGCCAGCCGTTGAATTTCGTTGAAATCTTTGACGGCGACGAAAGAATTGACCTGTTTCGCATCATCGGGGAAGATTTGGAGCGCAGCAACGGCGCGACGCGGTTCTATGACTGCGAACACGTCCTTGCTACGCTCCTGTCCGACGTGCTGTTTCAGTACCATCAATACGGCGGGGGCGGCATCAAGACCGCCGACGTGCTGAACTACGTGCTTGCGCGGCAGACAACGCGCAACTGGGTTTTGGGCGATTGCGATTTCAAGCGGTATTTCGAGTACAACTGGGAAAATTCAACGCTGCTTGCGGCGCTGTTCGCCGTGCCGGAATGCTTTGACAGCGAATATATGTGGACATGGGACACGACTGTTTACCCGTGGACGATTTCGCTTGTAGCGCCGTCGGACACGATGAAAAGCGAAGTCCGATACGCGAAGAACATGACCTCGATGAAAAAGACCGTGGACGCATCCGGCATCGCAAACCGCATTTATGCCCTCGGTTACGGCGAGGGCGTGAATCAGTTGACCATTGCGGGCGTGAACGGCGGCAAGCCGTATGTCGAGGATGCAATGAGCATTCAGCAGTACGGGCTATGTTCGACCATCCTTGTAGACAGCCGGTATGAAGTCGCGGAAAACCTCAAGGGCTACGCGGAACAGATGCTTGCAGAACTGAAAAACCCATATGTCAGCTATGAGATTGGCGCAATCGACCTTCACAGACTGACCGGCGACACGTTTTCAAAATTCCGCCCCGGCGAGATCGTCCGCGTCGTGGATGAAGCCGACGGCATCAACCTCCGCACGCGCATTGTCAGCGTGGAGAAAAGCGACGCGCAGGGCGACCCCGGAAGCGTGACCGTGACCATAGCCAACAAGTCAAAGGACATTGCGGGCAGCATTTCGGAACTGCAAAACCGCGCCCTCATCAACGAAACGTATGCGCAGGGCGCGACGAATCAGCAGATTTACAATTTCACGGACAACGCCGACGCAACGCATCCGGCGACGCTGAAACTGTATATTTCTGATTCCGTCGTGCGTATCAACAAAATGCTGTTAAACATCCAGTTTGAAGCATTCCGCGCGTATGAAAAAGCAATCGGCGGCGGTGGCGGGCAGACAACCTCCAGCGGCGGCGGACAAACAACGTCATCCGGCGGCGGTTCGACCACATCCAGCGGCGGCGGGTCTACAACCTCGTCCGGCGGCGGAACAACGTCATCGTCAACAAGCCTGCGAAGCAGCAACACAATCAATTCTTCGGATAATGGCGGCAGCGGCGGCGAAAATCACAATCACGGTCTTGCGCGCGGCGACCGCCTTGCGCTGATAGACTACAACAACAATATCATCGGCGGCGTGAATTTCGTGCCGTCCGGCGCGCATACGCATCCGGCGCATACGCATACCGTCGGTTCGCACACGCATAGCGTCAGCGCCCATACGCACACGGTAAAGGCGCACACGCACACGGTTCAAGATCATACACACAAAATCGAATTCGGCATCTATGAGGGCGCGCGGGCATCTTCGGCAACGATCAAGGTTGACGGCGTAGAAATCCCTGCCCCGGCATCGTATGACAATCTGGATATTGTCGAGTACCTGAAAACGGACGGCAGCGGAAAGATTCAGCGCAACGCATGGCATACGATTCAGATTTTACCGAATTCCATGAGCCGCATTGTCGGCGCGGTATTCATGCAGACGTTCTGCAATTCGCGCGGCGGCGGCGATTACTAAAACGGGAGGTTACGCAATGGCAGAACTTGCAAAAATGTACCCGCCACAGGCGAACACGCCGGAAACGTCCCTGTCCGGCGCGCTGACGGCGGCGGGAACGACCGTAAACGTCGTTGCCGGGACAATGCTGCCGGATGCGCCGAACTTGCTGACAATCGGTGCAGACGGGTCTACGGCGGAAACTGTGCTGATGACCGCAAAGAACGGGAACGTGCTGACCGTTGTACGCGGGCAGGACGGCACGACCGCGCGGGCGTGGTCTGCGGGCGACGTTATCGGCAGATATTTCACGGCGGCAGATCAGAAAGCAATGCAGGACAACATTACAGCCCTGAACAACGGAAAAACGGAAAAGGTCACATCCCCGACGGAT
>ULVB01051796.1_pt1 | contig 14666 bp, 10 predicted proteins | sample 1959071 | NCBI WGS metagenome assembly ULVB01 (sample SAMEA4835776, study PRJEB28245) | human gut metagenome | biome: gut microbiome; material: fecal sample | place: Denmark | collected 2008 | reverse complement strand
GAAATGCTCTAAGGAGTGCTCTCCTATAAAAGTAGTGTACATCTATCACCGAAGAGTGTCAAGAAAAATTTTGTCAAATTTCTGTAAGGAGAAAAGGAGCAGCTTTTGCTCATTTCCTTGAGAAAAAGTATATTTTCCAGGGCTGACAAGAATTGTAAACCTATTTTCTCATCAGATTCAAAGAATAAAAAGTTAACAATTTATTTTTGAACAATTGCAAGATAGATATAACAGAAAAAAGAGGACCCGTCAGGCCCTCCTTGGCTTTTCATGGAGCGGATGAAGGGAGTCGAACCCTCCTGTCCAGCTTGGGAAGCTGGCGTTCTACCGATGAACTACACCCGCATATTCAATTACTAAGTAATCATATCATTTTTTGTGAAAAATTTCCAGTCCCACTCTCAAAGCTGCGATAAAGCTTGAAGAAACCGAAGTTTTCAGGGAATGCTTTAAAGCGCTAAAAATTTTCATTAAGTCCCGGAAAACGCAAGAAATCTATATATCGTGAATTCAGAAAAGTGAATACGATTTTACAAAAATTATGAAAATCAATAATAATTCATACTATTTCCAAATATAAACTAACAATAAACTCAAATCTATATTAATAGAAATCTATAAAATTTTAAGCATAGTAGAGCTTATTGAAGAAAATCTAACATATAGCAATTTTCGATAAAAACTGATATAATATTTTCCAATAAATCGGTATATTTTTTGTTTATTATTTCAGCAATACGGAGTATTCCTTTTTGATAAATTGACAAGCGGAGAATAGAGAAATGGACAAATTCAAAAGGTTTCGTTTCTTCTTTTACTTGCCGATCATTATTATCGGCTTGCTCTGCACGATTGTCTTCGACTGGGCTCTCTATGTCCAGGAGGAAAAAACCCTACAGAACTGGATGCAGCAGATCGCGGATGCAGAAATCCTGCGTCTGAACCGCGCCATGGACAGGTATATCAATATTTCAGCGGCCATCGAGGACCATTTGATGGAGAACAGGGGACTTCCCCCGGGGGATTACATGCGTAATCTCTACTTCTACTCGATGAGCCAGTCTTTGCGTGAAATAGAGATCCAGACGGCGCCGGACGGACAGGTGCGCCCAATCTATCCGCAAAGCGGCAGTGTGCTTTCCGGTTTCAACCTTTTCGGAGGGAACCAGTTTGCCAAGCGCGCAGCTTATGGAAGAGCGCAGGATGTCGTCGTCATTGAATCCGGCGTTCCTATGGCAGACGGCACGACGGGTATGGCAGTCGTCCGTCCTGTTTTCATGGACAGGACTGCCGATAAATCCTTCTGGGGCTACATCGTGGTAGCAGTCGACCAGGACAAGCTTGTCCACGAGGCGAATATCGACCGCCTCGACCAGATGGGCATCGTCTATACGCTGATGAGAAAAGGCTGTGGTGAGTCCGAGTACACTTTGATCGACACGAATCAGAACTCGACGCACAGGGCGATCGATGCATGGAGCACGATCCAGTCCTCCGGCACCGTCGATGGGGACGAATGGCGCCTCATCATGCATCCGACAGGCGGATGGGTGAACTTCTGGCTGCTCTTCATTTCCACATGGGCAGGCCTCATCACCACATTCATCATTGCATGGCTCTGGCAGAGAAATAAGCGTCTCCGCTTCATCGGCGAGACAGATGCGCTGACAGGCGTATTCAACAGAAAGGGCGGCGACATCGCCGTCGACAAGTACCTGCGTACGAACCCGAGAAAATCGGCGATGGTCATTGCCGTCGACGTGGATAATTTCAAAATCATCAACGACGTCTACGGTCATGCGGCAGGGGATCTTGCACTGAAGACCTTCGTCCGCGACATGAAGCGCATCTTCGGTGCCAATGCGATCATCACCAGAAACGGCGGCGATGAATTCGTCATCTTCTGTCCTTACAATAACAAGGAAGGTGTTTTCAATGATATGCGCCGCTTCACGGAAGAACCGCATATCTTCGGTTTCAACGACAAGGAAATCCATTTCACTTCGTCGCTTGGCTGCGCTGCATACCCTGAACAGGGAAGCAACTACGGCAACCTCTGCATCAAGGCAGACTTCGCCCTCTACGGCGCGAAGATCGACGGCAAGTCCGGCTGGAGGAAGTTTGATTCTTCCCTGACGGAACTCCGCCACCGTTTCCAGTTCGGCTTCAACCTGAGCGATATGGCAAACGGCATGCCTGGTGCCATGATCGTCTACAAGGCAGACAAGAGCGGCAAGCTTCTCTTTGCGAGCCACATGGCCATCGATTTCTTCGGATGCACGGACTGGGACGATTTCATGAAGTACACCAGGACCGCTGTCTGGAAGCTCATCTATACCGAAGACCTCCAGTATGTCCGCTCGGAAATCAAGAGACAGACGGATCTTGAGAAGAACAAGAACAATATTCACTTCGTCAACCACCGCATCGTCACGAAGGACGGCAGAGTGAGGGAAGTGGAAATCATCGGGCGCCTGCGCCACAATGCATTCTACGGCAACCTGTACTATGTAACCCTCTATGACCGCGAGCAGAAGCTTGAAAATCTGAGCTCGGACAAGCACCCCTGCAAAAACAAGCATGTGGGAATGAAGCCGGATGAAAAGAAAGATGATAAGTAGTTTATAATAAAAGGACTGTGAAAGATGGGATGACCATTTCTCGCAGTTCTTTTTTATTTCCATACAAATCGGCAAGGCTCTGTTTCTTACGATTTCCTCATGTCATGGTAAAATAATAAAAAAGGAGGAATTATGGAAACGAAATATTATGATATCGGTTTGAACCTGTTCACCCGTTCCTTCCCGGACCCGGAGAAGATCATACGGAATGCGGAAGAGGCCGGGGTGCGCTGCATCCTGACCGGCTCCGAAGCGCGTGAGAATGAGCTGGTGGCAGATTTTGTGAAAAATCATGACGTATGGGGCACGGCGGGCATCCATCCGCACAGCGCCGATACGGCGAAGGAAGAAGATGTTGAGCGCGTCAGAGAGCTTGTCATGACGAATCCGAAAATCGTGGCTGTCGGAGAGACGGGCCTTGATTACGATCACATGTATTCGAAGAAGGAGAACCAGATCCATTTCTTCAAAGAGCTTCTGGATGTGGCTGAGGAAACGGGAAAGCCGCTCTTCCTTCACGAAAGGGATGCAGCGGATGATTTCATTGCCTGCTTCAAGGGCCATGAGGATCTCTGCCTCCGTGCAATCGTCCACTGCTATACGGGGGACAAGAAAACGCTTGAGCGCTTCCTCGATATGGGCTTCTACATCGGCATCACGGGATGGATCTGCGATGAAAGGCGCGGGGAGGCTCTGCAGGACGCTGTTTCCATCCTGCCTTTGGACCGCGTGATGATCGAGACGGATGCGCCGTACCTCACACCGAGGGGCTACCACCTGCCAAGGACGAACGTGCCGCAGAACATTACCTACGTGGCAGAAACGCTTGCCAGGTACATGCAGGTGCGCCTCGATCCGCTTCTCGAAGCAGCGAAAAAGAACACAGAAGACTTCTTCCACATCAAGAGCTGAGGGTCTCAAAAAAGACTCTCAAGTTTCACATGAGACACTATTGACTCATTTCAATGTGTATGATATGATTGTCTCATCTAAGACAGAAGTGTCTTATTTGATACAGTATAGTTGCAAATGAGAGAGGTGTTTTATGGAAACGGGGACGAGAGAAAACGAATTGAAGAAGCTGGCTTCCGCGCTCTGTACGAAACCGGGAGGCTCTGCCAGGGATCTGGCAGCGGCGGCCGGGATCAGCAAAGCGACATTCTACAGGGTGTATTCATCCAAAGACCATTTAGAAGAAATCCTGACGGAAAGGGCTGAAGAGGTCGTCGAAGGCCTTTTTGCCATTACGGAGAAGGATATCACGAGCCGCAATGCGCTTTCGGAAATGATGCGCTGGTGCTGCGACAACCGCGAGTACCTGATGTTCCTCTGCCGCTCGGCTCTTCCTGGCAACAGCTGCGTGGACACATGCCGCTGCTCGTATGACGACAGGATGAGAGCATTTTTCCTGAAGGGCCAGCAGCGAGGCGAATTCCGCGTCGATGTGCCGGCCGCTGTGATGGCGGAAATTTTCGGCGGCGAGATGGCCGCTTTGTTTGAAGCAGAAAGCCGGGGCCGGATCGCTTCGGCGATGATGGCGGATTATTGGGAGACCATATTCCTGTTCGGTGTGGAAGGTAAAGGAAAGAAGGAAAGCCATGAATAATATGAATGAGGTGAAATCACCGAAGAAGCCAGTCTTGATGTACTACGTCATCATCTTCCTTCTGGTGATTCTGTTCAACTCCGCGGTCATGCCTGCATGGCGTGAACAGCAGGTGAAGGAAGTCGACTACTCGACATTCATGAACCTGACGGATGAGAAGAAGATCGACAAGGTCGAAGTGGATGAGGACCAGATCCTCTTTACGGAAAAGGGCGACACGAAGCAGACTTACAAGACAGCTCTCATGAATGACCCGCAGCTCGTCAGCCGTCTGCATGATTCCGGCGTCACATTCACCGGACAGATCGTGGACAAGATGAACCCGATCCTTTCCATCCTGCTCAGCTGGGTACTCCCGATCCTGATTTTCTTCTGGATCGGCCAGTACATGAATAAGCGTTTCATGAAAAACATGGGAGGCGGACCGGGAGCCATGCAGTTCGGCCTCGGCAAATCCAATGCGAAGATCTTCGTCAAACCGACAGACGGCATCCGCTTTGCCGATGTAGCCGGTGAAGATGAAGCGAAGGAAGGCTTGCAGGAAGTCGTCGAATACCTCCACAATCCGTTTAAGTACAAGGAAATCGGCGCGAAGATGCCGAAGGGCATCCTCCTCGTCGGACCGCCAGGCACAGGCAAGACCATGCTGGCCAAGGCAGTCGCAGGGGAATCGAACGTACCGTTCTTCTCCATTTCCGGTTCTGAATTCGTAGAAATGTTCGTCGGCATGGGCGCAGCCAAGGTCAGAGACCTCTTCAAGCAGGCGAAGGAAAAAGCACCATGTATCGTATTCATCGATGAAATCGATGCCATCGGCCAGAAGAGAGGCGCGACCTCCATCGGCGGCAATGATGAACGTGAACAGACGCTGAACCAGCTCCTCACCGAGATGGACGGCTTCGAAGAAAACACAGGCGTCATCATTCTGGCGGCAACAAACCGTCCGGAATCCCTCGACCCCGCACTGACCCGTCCGGGCCGTTTCGACCGCCAGGTGCCGGTCGTCCTCCCAGACCTTCAGGGCCGCGTGGAAATCCTCAAGGTTCATGCTGCCAAGATCAAGACAGCTCCGAATATTGATTATGACAAAGTAGCGCGCATGGCTTCCGGCGCATCCGGCGCTGAGCTTGCGAACATCGTGAACGAAGCAGCCCTCCGCGCTGTCCGCGACCACAGAAAAGTCGCAACGCAGGAAGACATGGAAGAATCCATCGAAGTCGTCATTGCAGGCTACCAGAAGAAGCATGCGATCCTGACAGACAAGGAAAAATGCGTCGTCGCATACCATGAAATCGGCCACGCTCTCGTGGCTGCCATGCAGACACATTCCGCTCCTGTCCAGAAGATCACAATCATTCCTCGTACAAGCGGCGCTCTCGGCTACACGATGCAGGTCGAAGAAGGCAACCATTACCTCATGAGCAAGGAAGAAATGGAAAACCAGATCGCTACCCTGACCGGCGGCCGCGCAGCTGAAGAAGTCGTATTCCATACATCCACAAGCGGTGCTTCCAACGATATCGAAAAGGCTACCCGCCTTGCCAGAGCCATGATCACACGCTTCGGCATGAGTGATGAATTCGGCATGGTCGCTATGGAAACCGTCACGAACCAGTACCTCGGCGGAGACACGACACTCGCATGCTCGCCTGAAACTCAGGCAAGAATCGACAAAGCCGTATCTGCCCTCATCAAGAAGCAGTACGAAAAGGCTGTCCAGATTCTGGAAAACAACAGAAGAACACTCGATGCTCTTGCAAAATTCCTGTATGAAAAGGAAACCATCACTGGCGAACAGTTCATGGGCATCGTAGAAGAACAGAAGAAAGCATCCGAAGGAAATGGCAGCGCGCCATCCGCTCCTTCCGCTCCATCTGCTCCATCTGTCCCGGAAACCCCGCCCGCTGAAGTTCCCAAAGAGGATGCTCCGGCACCGGGCGCTCCCCAGCCAGTCAAGAACGTACCACCTCTTAATCTGGAGAGGTAACGAAGAGTAATCAGTAATTAATAGAAGAGGATGTGCATGAAAAGTGTGCATCCTCTTTTTTCATGGAATTTTTATGGAATAATTTCCATTTCCTTCTATGGAAGAAGGGGCTTGTATAGTACAATAAATAAAACTGATGCATTCGCAGCTCCGGGCTGCTGCCTTTTGACTGGAGGCATGACCATGGACTTTAAGAATAAAAAGACAACGATTGCGCTCATCGTGTGCGCGGTCATTCTGGCGCTGATCGGCTGGCGCGTCTGGGCGAATATCCAGGCGAAGAAAGCCGAGGCGAACCGAAGCGGCAAGGAGAAGGTCGCTGTCGTGACGGCGGCTTATCCTGAGAGAAAGACGATCGTCCCGAAGTTCCGCTTCTCGGGGACGCTTGATCCTGTCTGGCAGGCAGATGTCGCCGCCAAGGTGGACGGACGCATTGAACAGGTGCTCGTCAATGAAGGCGATGCTGTCAGCGCGGGCGAGGTCCTTGCCATCCTTGACCGGACAGATACGGATGCATCGCTTCTCAATGCCAAAGGGCTCTATGCGGATGCCAAGACGGATTATGAAAAAGCGCAGGCAGATCTTGCGCGTTATACGAAGCTCTACGCAGCAGGCGCTATTTCCAAGGAAAGCCTCGACAATAAGCAGTTCGCCCTGGAGAATGCGAAGGGCAAGCTGGATGCAGCACAGGGAAATCTGAATTCCGCAGACTCCCAGGCAGGCGGCACGAGGGTGACGACGCCGCGTCCGGGCATCATCCAGAAACGGTACTATCAGGAGGGCTACTATGCCAAGGTCGGCACAGCCCTTTTCCAGATTGCAGATATTTCGACGCTCCTTGCCAAGATCGATGTGCCGGAAGGGTACGTCCAGAGCATTGCTGTCGGAAATCCTGTCGAGATCCATATCCCGTCCATGAGCGGGGACAATAAGACTGTCCAGGGCATCATCACAAGGGTCAGCCCGGTGGCGACGCTGCCTGCCCGCACGTTTGAAGCGGAAGTTTCCGTAGACAATTCGGATGGAAGGCTCCGCGGCGGCGTGTATGCCGATACGACGTTCACGGCGAACCCGAAGGACAATGCGCTGACGATTCCGATGTCTGCGATCGTCATGAGAGACGACCAGAGGACGGTCTACGTCATTGAAGACGGCCACGCCGTGAGGAAGGTCATCACGACGGGCTATATCGGAGAGAATCTTGTCGAAGTGCTGTCGGGCCTTTCAGAGAAGGACCAGGTCATCACGGGAGGACAGAATAAGTTCAAGGAAGGCGGCCAGGTCAAAGTATCAGGCGAAGGCTGATTTCAGGGGGAGCCTATGATCAAGACATTCATCAACAGGCCCGTATTCACGACCATGTTCATCCTGGTCTTCGTGGTATTCGGGCTGTGGTCGTACCCGAAGCTTGGCGTCGACCTCTATCCGGACGTCGATCTCCCGCTCGTCGCCGTCACCGTCACCTACGAAGGCACGGCGCCGGAGGAAATGGAGACGCTCGTCACCAAACCTATAGAAAACCGCATCAGCCAGGTCTCTGGCATCAAGACGATCACCAGCACCATCCGTGAAGGATATTCCCAGACGGTGCTGGAATTTGAGATTGGTACGGATCCAAGACAGATGGCGTCCGAAGTACGCGAAAAAGTGGCAGGCGTGAGGAAACGTCTGCCTGACGACATCGATGAACCGGTCGTTGCGCGTTTCGATTCGGCATCAAGCCCTGTCGCTACATATTCCTTTTCTTCGGACACAAGGAGTACGGGGGAAATCCGCCGCCTCCTGAATGATTCCGTCGTCGACCGCCTGCAGATGGTCGAGGGCGTTGCTGATGTCAATGTCCACGGTGCATCCGACCGCGCAGTGAAGGTGCATGTCAATTCGGAAAAGCTCAAAGCATACGGCATTTCTTTCCAGACAATCTTGGCCAAGGTCAATAATGCGAACCTTAATACCCCGGGCGGCAAGATCCGTGACGACCACAATACAATTACCGTCCGCACGATGGGCAAGCTCAATACGATCGATGATTTCAAGAACATCGTCGTGGCCAATATCAACGGGAAGCCGGTCTACCTGACCGATGTCGCTGATGTCGAAGATGCTTGGAAAGACGAAGAAACGTACTCCCGCACGAACGGTGTGCCGTCTGTCCTCATGTCTGTCAGGAAGCAGTCGAGGACGAATACGGTCAATGTCATCGACAGCGTCAATGAAGAGCTCTCTGCCATCGAGAAGAGCGACCTCCCTCCGGATATCAAAGTCAATATCATCAATGACCAGTCCCTCTTCATCCGCGAGAACGTAGGGGACGTATGGAACACGATCATTTTCGGCGGGTTCCTCGCGCTCCTCATCACGTACCTCTTCTTAGGGGACCTTCGCGCGACGATCATCGGCGGCCTCGCCATCCCTGTGTCCGTCATCTCGACCTTCTTCCTGATGCGGACGCTCGATTTCACGATGAATAACATGTCCCTCATGGGCCTTTCGCTGGCCGTGGGTTTTTTGATCGACGATGCCATCGTCCTTGTTGAAAATATTTTCCGCCACATGGAGCTCGGCAAGCGGCCGAAGATTGCCTCTGCCGATGCGACGAAGGAACTGATGCTGGCCATCCTTGCCACATCCATGTCCCTTCTGGCGGTATTCGTGCCGATCGGCAGCATGGGTGAGACAATCGGGCAGTACTTCAAGCAGTTCGGGCTGACCGTCGCCTGCGCCGTCGTCTTCTCGACGATCTGCGCCTATACACTGACGCCGATGCTTTCCGCCTACTGGCTGAAGCTTCCTGATGTGAGTACCAAGGGACGGCCGAGAATCGTCAGCATAATCCTTCGCAAGTTCAATTTCGGGTTTGAGAGAATCCGTTTTGTCTATAACCGTTTCATGATGTATGCCGTCGAGCGTCCGTGGAAGATCGTCCTCATCGCCGTGGCAACGCTTGGTTTCAACCTGCTCCTCATCCCGTTCGTAGGGACTGAGCTGCAGCCTGTCTATGACTCGGGTGAATTCCGTGTCAACTTGAAAGCGCCTCCGGGCGTGGGCCTTCTCCAGATGGAGGAATGGTCCAAGCCATTGGAAGAAACGATTCTGGAAGAGCCGGAAGTCCGCGTTTCTTCTATGTGGCTGGGCGGCACAAGAACGCCTGTCAATGAAGGCGGCATCAATATCAAGCTGAAGCCGCTCGATGAAAGAGACCGCTCCATGACGGAAATCATGGCAGACCTTAGAAAGAAATTCTCGGACATCGGCACGATGCAGGTCGGTGTCGTCACAAACCAGGGCGGCCGCAATGATCCGCGTCCTGTCCAGATCGGCCTTCGCGGAAGTGATTTGAAGAAACTGACGGGGTATGCGAACGATCTTGCCGAACGCATCCGCCAGGTGCCGGGTGCAACGGATGTCGAAGTCGTCGGCATCTCTCCGGAGCCTGAAATCGTTGTTCGCCTGAATCAGCTCAAGGCAAGCCAGCTGGGCCTTGATAATACAGAAGTCGGCAAAGTCGTGCAGTATGCCTTCCAGGGCAAGAGCACGAGTCATTCCTACACGATCGGAAACGATGACTACGATATCATCCTCCAGATGGGAAAGGACGACAGAAGGACGCTTTCCGACGTGCAGAACCTTCGCGTCTCCACGACGAACGGCACCTTCGTCCGCCTGGGTGATATTGCCGATGTCACGCTCTCTTCGGGCCCGACCCGTATCGGCCGCGAAGGACGCCAGAGACAGATTGCCGTTTATGCGAATGCTGCCGGCATTTCTTCCGGTGAACTGCTGAGTGAAATCCAGAACAAGATTATTCCGGATATGAATATGGAAATCGGCTACAATTACAAGCTGATCGGCGACTCGGACATGATGGGCCGCGTCTTCAAAGAAATTGCAAAAGCCGTCATCCTTGCCATCATCCTTATTTACATGGTGCTCGGTGCAGAATTTGAAAGCTTCCGCCAGCCGCTTGTCATCATGATGAGTCTTCCTTTCGCGGTCATCGGTGCCGTGCTTGCGCTCCTTCTGGCCAACCAGACGGCAAACATGATGTCCCTCATCGGTTTCACGATGCTGCTCGGCCTTGTCACGAAGAATGCCATCCTCCTTGTCGACTATGCAAACCAGGCAAGAGACAGGGGCAAGGATGTGAAGTCTGCGATCCTTGAAGTGTGCTCGCTCCGTCTTCGTCCGATCTGCATGACAACACTCTCGACCATCCTCGGCATGCTACCTGTCGCCCTCGGCCTTGGCGCCGGCGCAGAGCTCCGCCAGTCCATGGGCGTCGTCCTGATCGGTGGTCTCACAACCTCGACGCTTCTGACACTCGTCGTCGTACCATTGATTTACCTTTTGACGGAACGTCACACAAAGAGAAATTTGAGTGACGAAAGCACAAACCCACAAACCCACAAACTCAAAATGGATGATTTTTAATAGCAAAAATTCATAAGCGATATAATAAAATTTTATACAATATAAATGAAACGTATATTATAACCCATGGGGTATCTGAATACATACCTATAATACGAGATGTATTAATGTTTGGCGGAGGTTATGAATGATGGAAATCATGATAAGAAAAGGGAAAGCAGACGATGCCGCGGATTTAGCGGACGTTGAGACTGCATGCTTTCCGCCGGCAGAAGCTGCCACGGCTGAAGAAATCGCTGCGCGCCTTTCCGTCTATCCTTCCCATTTCTTCCTTCTTTATGCGGACGGAATTTTGACCGGCTTCATTGACGGCATGGTGACAAATGAGAAAGACCTTAGGGATGAGATGTATGCCGATGCCTCCCTCCATGATGAAGCGGGGGACTGGCAGATGATATTCGGGCTGAACACACTCCCATCCTATCGGAGACTTGGTCTTGCCGGCCGCCTCATCGAAGCCATGAAAGAAGACGCGAAAAAACAGGGCAGGAAAGGAATCGTTCTCACCTGCAAAGAAGAGCTCATTCACTATTACGCAAAGTTCGGCTTTGAAAATGAAGGAAAATCAAACTCCTCCCACGGGAATGTCACCTGGTACCAGATGCGCCTCACATTTCGAGAATGACAGAATTGACCGTGTTGACAATGACTCAATTTAGGGAAATTTAAATTTGTCAACGATCAAGGGGCAAGATGCAGGATATCACGTGCAAAAGGATTTCACATTGTATAAAATCTATTTATACCCCATTACAAGAAAACGTGAAATATATAATAGATAGCTATGTTTTGGCGGTTTTTATCCGCTGTGAATAAATCGTATATTTTTCTTCCTATAGCGCGTTCGATGTTTTATAATATATACAGAATACTTATATACCAATCATGCAGGAGGTACGCATGAAATTTCGCTGTGTATGGAGCATCGTGCTAATACTTGGCCTGGCAGCAGCCGGGACGCAGGCAGAAGCGGCGGGGGACAGGGCGGTGATTGCTCATTCCGCTTACGATCTGGAAGAAAAAGGAAATCAGGAATTCAGCACTCGTTCACTCTTCACGGAAGACGGGACGGGAAAGCAGGAGACTACGTTTTTCTTTAATGACGGTTTCGGCCGTCTGACGGAATTTCATGAGTACACAGAAGGCGCGAGGATGTTTCTGATCATCCGGCAGAACATGAACGTCGTCTGGCAGGGAAGCTGCCGCGTCACGGATCACCGGTTCTCAGTCTATAGAAGGGAATCGAATGGACGTGTTTATTTTCAGATACGCATGGGTCAACATGAGTATTCCGCTGAAATCGGCCGTGATGACCGGTGGACCGTTACGGAAGGCGGTCTTCCCGTTGCCTCGGATCCCATAGAATTATCGTGGAATGCCTGACAAAAGCCGGGCCCGGTGACAGGGGACTTCATGACAATCATGAAATCCGCCTTTTCTAATTCGGGGGAACGTAGTATAATAATTGTAATTGTTTTATAAGAATGATTTGCATATTTACATGACTATGGACCAGAGCGCATGACCGGATACCTATCCTTATGGAGCGTTAATCAATAATCGAAAGGGTGAGAGCTATGAAGAAACAGATTCATTTAAGAGCGGAAGATCTGAACAACAGCGACAAGCTGGGGCTGACCTACAACCTGGGTCAGGTGCACAAGCGTATGCTTCTTCGTCAGTCGGGCATCATGAAGAAGTTCGGCCTGACCGCACGTCAGTCGCTGATTATCGCTTACCTTTCCACGCATAAAAAAGATGTTGTCACCCAGAAGACACTGGAAGAACATCTGCACCTGACGAATCCGACCATTACTGTCATGGTCAAATCCATGATCGACAACGGCCTGATCCGCAAGGAACGCGTGCCGGAAGATGCAAGAAAGTACAGACTGTACATGACCGAGAAGGCAAAACAGGTCGAAAAGGCAAGCCTGCAGGCTGCCAAGACACTCGACCAGTCCTTCTATGAAGGCGTATTAGAGAGCGATTTGAAAGTTTTCAAGGGCGTTCTTGGCCAGATTGCGAAGAATCTGGATATGGTTTGATAAGAAGCGGGAAAATGATGCACACGATTTGCGGTGCATCATTTTTTGTTGCGCAAGTTATAGTTTCATTTTCTTCGTTTTGCTGTATAATGAACGGAAAAGCCCCCTACAAGAGAACGGAGGTTAAAATGAGAAGACCAATCGTGGCCGTTACGGCCGATACACTTCTGGCTGAAATGAAGCCAATCAATCAGAAAATGGCGGACTATGCGCCAAGACCTTTGATCGACGCGCTGGGACGCAATGGATTCCTTCCCGTAATCCTTCCATACAATGACTATGCGGAAGCAGAAGAACTCGTCGGCACCTTCGATGCCCTCGTCCTTCCAGGCGGCCCGAATCCGACGCCGCGCTTCTACCATGAAGATCCGATCTGGAGCATCGGGCCGACGTATGAGAAGAGAGATAAGTTCGAAATCGACCTCATACAGGCATGCATCAAGGCAGGAAAACCGATCCTCGGCATCTGCCGCGGCCTGCAGATCCTGAACGTCGCTCTGGGCGGCACCCTCTGGCAGGACATGCAGTCGCAGAATTCAGGCGCCTTCATCCAGCACATGCAGAGAGCACCGGGAAATATCGCGACGCACTATATCGAAGTTGAGAAAGATACAAGACTGATGGACATCTTAGGCGAGGGCCTCTACGTCAACTCCCGCCACAGAGAAGGCATCAAGAAACTTGCCCAGGGCCTCCGCCCGGCCGCAAGGACAAGAGACGGCGTCATCGAAGCCGTCGAAAGCGAAGAAGGCGACCTCATTGCCGCCGTCCAGTGGCATCCGGAAAACATGGACCCGGAAACCATGGACCCCCTCTTCCGCGCTTTCATGGACAGAGTCCTGAAACATATGGGCATAGAAGAATAAAAGAAAGGGCTGCAGCAGGATGATTTCACATTCTGCTGCAGCCCTTTTGCATTTCTTTTACATCCCTGCTTTATATTATATATAGTAATAGTAGATAATAATAAATAAAGGAAATCCATATTCATCAATCAGAAAACGAAAACAATGACGGGGAGGTTATGGGAAGAAGGATTCATCAACTTTTGGACAAAGAAAAAGAGGACCGGTTCGCGCCGGTCCCCAAAAATAAAACAAAGGAAAAGGGATATAAGGAGTGAACCTCTTATGTGAGAAACGTAAGAGGCTGCTAATTGTGAGGACAAATCAGGATCCGTACATCCGGATTTGCCTTCAAAGAGAGTATATCATATAACTTTCAATTTTGAAAATATATTTCAATTAGAATTTGATAAGAATTATCAAAATTACATTGCATGCTATGATTTTATCGGGAAAGCGGTATTCACGGATAGGAGAAAAGGCAAATGAAATCCGATGTTTCCTGTCTTTTTGGAAAAAGAAATTTAAAAAGCGTATGTTTTTCTCATTTCTCTTGACCGCGCTCTGTGGTAGAATGGACTTGAAATGTCTTTTTTTAGGAGGTGTTACGTTGTTCGCTTATGCGTTCACGTTTCTTGTCGCGCTTGCCGTCACGTTTGTACTGACGCCTGTCGTGAAGAACTTCGCCATCCGCATCGGAGCCGTAGACAAGCCTGACGCCAGGAAGGTGCATCACGGGCTGGTACCCCGGCTCGGAGGCCTTGCGATTTACGCGGGCTTCATGGTCTCTGCGATCACGACGATCGGTTTTACGTATGAGATGGTCGGCATCATGGCCGGCGCTACGTTCCTGATCATTGTCGGCGTTGCGGACGACGTCGTTTCCCTGCGCCCGAAGGTCAAGCTTCTGGGGCAGATCATTGCGGCAGCGATTCCTGTCGTGATTTTCAACATCAATATTGACTGGATCAATGTGCCATGGCATGGCATCGTCTACCTGCCGGCTGTCATTTCCATCCCGCTTACGATTTTCTGGATCATCGGCTTCATCAATACGGTGAACCTGATCGACGGGCTCGACGGCCTTGCTGCCGGGATTGCGACGATCGCATCCATTGCCATCGCCCT
>ULVB01064990.1_pt1 | contig 14788 bp, 8 predicted proteins | sample 1959071 | NCBI WGS metagenome assembly ULVB01 (sample SAMEA4835776, study PRJEB28245) | human gut metagenome | biome: gut microbiome; material: fecal sample | place: Denmark | collected 2008 | reverse complement strand
CTGCGTTGAAGAAGATAACAGTATACGGAAAAGTGGAATTGAATGAAACATTTACAGGTTGCAAAAAGTTAAAGACAGTAGTGCTAAAGGAAGGTGTTAAGAAACTTGGAGAATATGTGTTTACTAGTTGCCCGAAACTGAGAAGTGTGACGGTTCCTAAAGGCATAAAAAATCTTTGGTTGTACATTGACAGCATATTTTATTATCGTGGATTAAAGTGTAACCTTTCCAACATTACCATAAAAACACCAAAGAACTCAGAAATGTATAAGGAACGTAAATTTTTAAAGAAACGATACAAGATAAAAGTGAAAGTCATCAAGTAGCATTTGCACTGTTGCTTGAAACATGAGTTGACAACTAAAAAGTGTATAACTACTGGCAGAGGATGTGACTAAAAGTACATCCTCTGCTTTTATTACGGAATAGGAAATTACTCGTGCTGTTACGTTATACCACCAAAAATTGCTTTAGCAATTCTTGCAAAGCAAAGCGCTGGCTTTGTTCTTATTAATGGAATTTATGAAATAAGGCTTAAAAAAGATGTCATACGAGATCATGACTGAATCTTACAATTTTGTGAAATGCTATGGAAAGGATGAAATTTTTATAGAAATATGCTATTATAATGCCGTAAAAAGTACGAAATATCATATAATGAGCCTCTTGGAGAAGCGAGCAGATCAGCGTGCGAGACGAGCTGGAAAGCTCTAGAAGAGTGGATCTGTGAGTTGTTAAGGGGAAATTGCTAAATGTGATACAGAAAATAAGGGGCGCAAAAAGTTGATATAAGACTGCGCAGAAAGAGGAGGATATGAGTGGATTTAGAGTAGCGGGGGACAAAAGTTCACACCGCAAAAAAGAGCGAAAGCATCCGAAGCTTCGGTTGGCGATGAAAATTGCACTGCTTGTTATATTATTGATCATCATGGCAGTAATGATTGTTTTTTACGTTAAATTTGGAGATGATCTGTTGCGTTGGCGCAATCAGGCAAAGCAGGATGTGCAGTCATCGACGACGGAAACGTTCCGTTCTTCGGAGACCAGTTTTATTTATTCGGCAGATAAAAAAGTGATCGCCAAGTTGCGGGGAGACAAAGATTCCTATTATTTGGCGTTTGATCAAATTCCGCAATCGGTGAAAGATTGTTTTATCGTGACGGAAGATCGAGATTTTTATGAACATGACGGGGTGAATATTCTCTCCACTATGAAAGCGGCAGTGCTGCTTGTAAAGAGTCGTTTGTTCCATGAAAAGATTTCTCGAGGCGGAAGTACGATCACGCAGCAGCTTGCCCGTAAGATCTATTTGACGGATGATAAAACGTATGAGCGAAAAGTGCGCGAAATTTTTTACGCAATGGAGCTGGAGAAGAAATATACCAAAGACCAGATCTTGGAATTTTACATTAATAATGTATGTTTTGCAAATGCGAAGTACGGTATCGAGTCAGCCAGCAGAGCTTACTTTAGCAAGGGAACTTCGGAGCTGAATCTTGCAGAGGTGGCATTTTTGTGTTCGATCCCGAACCGACCGGAAACGTATAATCCGTTGGAACATTATGACAATGCGATCAAGCGTAAAGACCGTATTTTGAAACAGCTTTTGCAGGAAAAGAAAATTACGGAGGCAGAGTACAGCGATGCTTCTTATACGGAGATTGTCCTGGATCCGGCAGAGGCGATCAAGAGTCAGGACTATATGGCTACGTATGCGATCAGTTGTGCGACAAAAGCGTTGATGCAGCAACATGGATTTGAGTTCCGCTATGAATTTGCCAATGACGCGGATCGCAAAAATTATCAAAAAGAGTACGATACACTGTACGACGAGTGTAGAACACAGTTGAATACCGGCGGCTATCATATTTATACATCGCTCAGTCGTTCCAGACAGAAAAAACTGCAGACGAGTGTGAATGATGCCCTGAAGGGATTTAAGGAAAAAACAAAGGATGGTACTTACAAGTTACAGGGCGCGGCTACTTGCATTGACAATGAGACGGGATTCGTAGTTGCAATTGTCGGTGGACGTAAGCAGAAATCAACGACGGGTTATACGTTGAATCGAGCTTTCCAGAGTTATCGTCAGCCGGGTAGCTGCTTTAAGCCGGTCGCGGTATATACGCCTGCATTGGAACGCGGCTATACACCGAATTCGATCGTAGATGATTCAAGGTTTAAGGGTGGCCCTAGCAACTCGGGCAACAGCTATCTTGGAAAGATCACGTTGCGCCGTGCCGTAGAGAAGTCCAAGAACGTTGTCGCTTGGAAGATCTTTAAGGAAATTACGCCGAAGGTTGGTCTTAGTTATCCGCTCAAAATGCATTTTGCCAATATTGTAGACAATGACTATTATCTATCTGCATCGCTTGGTGGACTGACGAACGGCGTGACAACGGTCGAGATGGCTTCTGCGTATGCGACGATCGCAAATGATGGCGTTTACCGCGAGCCGACCTGCATTAAGAAGATTACAGATTCCGAGGGAAATGTTATTTTAAAGAATAACGGAACCAAGCGGAAGGGAACGAAAGTCTATGAGAAAAATGCAGCACGTTCCATGACAGATATTTTGACCGGTGTATTGACAAGTGGTACAGCAGCAGGACATGAATTGAACAATATGTCTTGCGCCGGTAAGACGGGAACGACGAACGACAAAAAAGATGGATGGTTCTGTGGATTTACTCCATATTATACAACGACGGTATGGGTGGGATATGATTCGCCAAGAACATTAGAGGATCTGTACGGAAGTACGTATCCGCTAACAATTTGGGAAAACTTTATGAATGAGATTCATATCGGCCTGGAGAATAAGGATTTTGTGGAATCGGAATCATCAAGCAGCAAGTCAGACAAGAAAGATAGAGGTTACTCGACAAAACCACGTGAAACGATCGATCCTGAGGCGCGTGAGACAGAAACACCGGAGGAGACGACAAAGCCAAAAGCAACCAAAAAGCCGGTTGTTACGGCAACACCAAAGGCAGAGCCGGAGATAACGGAACCACCAACGACTATTGATGATGACCCAAGTGATGTGCCGAGCGATAATACACAGCCGGATGATGTCGGAGACGATACCGGGGACGACACAGAATAAGATGTATCAGGATGTGGCATGAGACACGCTGCGGTAGTGTGTGCATTGGAACAGGGCGTGAGACACTGCAGAATAAGTTGTGTCAGAATGAAGCGCGAGACATTGCGGTAGTGTGTGCATTGGAACAGGGCGTGAGACACTGCAGAATAAGTTATGTCAGAATGAAGCGCGAGACACTGCAGTAGTGTGTGCCAGGAGGAGAAGGGCATGAAATTTAGCCTTTGTATGATTGTGAAAAATGAAGAGGCAGTTTTGAATCGGTGCTTGGAGTCCATGGCATCAGCGATGGATGAGATCATTATAGTGGATACCGGATCTACCGATGCAACCAAAAAGATCGCCGCAGCGTATACCGATCAGATCTATGATTTTGCGTGGACAGGAAACTTTGCAGCGGCAAGGAACTATGCAGCTTCCAAGGCAACCGGTGATTACATTTATACGGCAGATGCCGATGAATATTTGGAGCCGGAAGAGCTGCAGAAATTATTGCAGCTCAAAAAGGTATTGCTGCCTGAGGTTGAGATCGTGCAAATGCTGTATTGCACACCGCCGGAACTTAGTACCGTATATAATTTTGCGGAGGAGTACCGCCCTAAATTATATAAGAGACTGCGTTCGTTTACTTGGATCGATCCGATTCATGAGACGTTACGTTTGGAGCCGGTTGTGTTTGACAGTGAGATACGTATTCAGCACAGACCATCGCCCGGACATGCCAAAAGAGACCTAGAGGCACTGGCAGCCGCAGCGGATCGTGAGAAACTGTTGTCCGACAAATTGCGCCACATGTACGCAATGGAATTGTATCGCTGTGGAGACGTCAGCGATTTTAACAGAGCGAAGGGATTTTTCCAAAGAGTAATGGAGGATCCGGACAGTGGACAGGATGCGCTTCGAGAGGCAATCTGTGTGCTGACACGAGGTTATCGTTTGGAGGGAGATGTTTCGCATTTTTTGGCATATGCATTGCGGGATGCAGTGACGGCACCTACTTCTGAGCTATGCTGTGAACTTGGAGCTTATTTTGAAGAGTGTGGGGATCTGGCGGAAGCAGCAATGTGGTATCAGAATGCACTTAGCGAAACAGAGAGCATATTAGATGCCCGCACCGGCAATGAAATTCCGACACGGGCATTAGAACGTTTTTGACAAAATCAAAGAGATTGTTCGATCGTATCCAATTCTTTCATCCAAAGAGCAGCGGAGGCATCACTAGGCATACGCCAGTCACCGCGCGGTGACAATGCAACGCTGCCGACCTTTGGCCCATCCGGCAGACAGGAACGCTTAAATTGCTGGGCGAAGAAACGCCAATAAAATGTTCTCAACCATTTATAGATGGTTTTATCATCGTATTCTCCCGCAAATGTATATTTTGCCAAACGAAAGATTTTCGTCGGTGCATATCCAAAACGCATTAGATAATACAAGAAGAAATCATGCAGTTCATAAGGACCTACAATGTTTTCTGTTTTCTGAGCAATCTTGCCGTCCTTTGGAGGCAGGAGTTCCGGACTTACCGGGGTATCTAAGACATCTAATAACACAGCTTTTAGCGAAGGATCTTCCGTTGTTTCCGCATAATAGGATACCAAATAACGAACCAACGTCTTTGGAACGGACGCGTTGACGCCATACATGGACATATGGTCGCCGTTGTAAGTTGCCCAGCCGAGTGCCAGCTCTGACATGTCACCGGTACCGATCACCATACCGTTTGACTGGTTGGCAAGATCCATTAAGATCAGTGTGCGCTGTCTGGCCTGTGAGTTTTCATACGTAACATCATGGCTGCTCGGATCGTGTCCGATGTCCCGAAAATGAAGTTCAACTGCTTCGTGGATCGGGACTTCTTTTAGTGTTGCGCCGAGCTGCTTTGTGAGTGTGCAGGCGTTTTGGTAAGTGCGGTCGGTCGTGCCAAAACAAGGCATCGTGACGGCAACGATTCCACTTCGGTCAAGTCCAAGCAGATCAAAGGCTTTCGCAGTAACTAACAGAGCCAGCGTTGAGTCCAATCCGCCGGATATGCCGATCACAGCGCTGGTGCAATGGGTATGCGCCAATCTTTTTTTGAGTCCCATCGCCTGAATGTGTAAAATTTCATCGCAGCGGCGGTCGCGGTCTGCCTTACTGTTCGGGACAAACGGTGTTCGTTCATAATGCCTTGTGAGCGTTGTCTCTTCCACCTGCTGAAATGTAAAATGAATAATCTGATAAGCATCTTTCTCTGACTCGTCGGTGCCCGGAACAATTTGTGGAAACGTGGAAATGCGTCTACGCTCACTGGTTAAACGCCCCAGATCGATCTCGGATAGGATCATACCATTTTGGAAACGCTTGCTTTCGTTGAGTAGTGTACCGTTTTCGGCGATCAGATTATGCCCGGCGAATACAAGATCCGTAGAGGATTCGCCTTCTCCTGCATCTGCATAAATATATGCACACAAAAGGCGGGCAGACTGTCCGGTTACTAACTCACGGCGATAGATATCTTTGCCGGTTGTTTCGTCGCTGGCCGACAGATTAACAATGACGGTTGCACCGTGCAGAGCGTGTGCGGTAGAAGGTGGTGCTGCAGTCCATAAGTCCTCGCAGATCTCTGCACCAATGATCAATCCTGGCATATTGTCTGCTTGAAACAAGGTCTTGCTGCCAAACCAGATGAGATCTAATCCCTCCTCATCGCAAAGTTCCGGCATATGAAGGAAAATGCCCTCTTTCGGGGCGGCTGTAAAATGCCTTGCTTCATAAAATTCGGAATAATTTGGAATAAAAGTTTTGGGGATCAGACATATTACTTCTCCATGGAATACGACAGCGGCTACGTTATATAGCCGGTTCATATAAGAAAAAGGCAGACCAACAATGGTCATCATATCCATATTAGCGGACACTTTCCGAATACGGTTCAGGCCGGAGATGGCACCGTCTAATAACGCCTTTTGTAAAAAGAGATCGCCACAGGTATAGCCGGTCAGACAAAGTTCCGGCAAAACCAACAGCTTCGCATGCTCTGTATTTGCTTTCTGCATACATTCGATGATCTGCTCTGTATTGTAATCGGGATCTGCAACACGGATGTCCGGCGTTGCAGCAGCAACTTTCAAAAATAAATCGTTCATAGGCACTCCTTATTTTTCTATTATGATCTAGTTATCATTTTAAGCGGTAGTTCAAATGTACCACGTTGGCATGGGAATTGCAACCAAAGTTCAGTCTTGCGTATTGCGTATTACGGTAAACAGCTTTATTCCTGCTTTCGTATTACGGCAAACCGATGTATTCCTGCTTGCGTATTGCGACAAACCGCTTTATAATGTGTAATTGGGCAAAAATGAAGGTGAATGCGGAGGCATAGTAATGCACTTGGATATTTTAATTGATATGAAATTGCTGTTGTGTGGCGTGACATCACCAAGAATTGCTTTAGCAATTCTTGCAAAGCAAAGCGCTGGCTTTGCTTTTTCAATTTATAGGAAACTGCTGTTGTGTAGCGCGACATCGCCAAGAATTGCTTTAGCAATTCTTGCAAAGCAAAGCGCTGGCTTTGCTTTTTTGTATCGTTTTTTTTATACTGTGATCGCAATGGAAGCGGCGGCTGTGAGTTTGTTCCTGCCGCTGCTGTTTTTGCGTGTGGTTATAAGTGGTCTGCCAAAGAAATATATGGTATGGCTGTGGCGGTTGTATTTTTTGCGGATCGTGTGTCCGATCCAGATTTCCAGTACGTTTAGTATTGTTCCGCCGTGGAATCGCAGTTACCATCGATTTTTAGCAGATGTAGGACTTGATATCGATGCGCAGCATGGCGGACTGCTTCGCAGTCTGCGCGATGTATGGCAAGCGAACATACAAGTAACGTCTCTCTATCGGATCATGGCGATAGGATACTTTGCAGGAATGCTGTTATTGGTAGTTCTTTTGGTGATTCGGGCGGGAAAGGTGCGTTCCGCGATCCGTATGCGGGAAAAACGACTGGAGGGTACTTTGTACCAGTCAGCGGTCGAATTGCCGGTCATGACAGGTCTGTTCGTGAATCGTGTGTTTTTGCCGGAAACGATGAATGTGCAGGAGGCGAAATATACATTAGCACATATGGAGTGTCGACGTGCTCGCAGAAGCAATCTTTGGAATGCGTTTTATGTAGCGGCGCTGCTTTTGCATTGGTACGATCCTTGCGTATGGGCTGCCGTATTTTTGGTTAGACGGGATGAGCAGATGGCGTGCGATGAATGTGCCGTGGACGGATGCAGTGCGGCAGACAAGAATGCGTATATACAAGGGATTTTGAACATTGTACCGCAGGAAAGCCGTGTGCCATTTACTGCGTGTGCAAGCTTTGAAACAGACTTAGAGAGACGGTCGCAGCGTTTGCTGCATCAGGGATCCGACCGAATGCGTTATAAAATGACCGGTGTGATCCTTTTGCTTTTGATGTTTTTCTGGCTTTTTTTGTTGCGTCCGGTTCAAAATGTATGGGCGGGAGGAACGTGGAATGCCGGGAGTGAGAAACTGTCCGCAAATAAGGACACGAGGAAAACGAATCTCATCATTTCGCAGACAGATGTATTGTCGCCAAGTGGACTGAAACAGACAGTTTCCTTGCGGCATAAGCGTAATGAAGCCAACGGCAGGATCCTGGCAAACAGTTATGAGCTGCAGCTTGCGGATGCAGCAGGCAGTGAATTGGCAGTTGTTGACCTGCAGAAAGTGTTTCGAGAGCAGGGGATTGCGAAGGATACGCTTTATTTCCCGGAGGGATTGAAGCTGCAGACCGGTGACTATAATAATGATGGGATTCAAGAACTGCTTTTGGGACAGCAGAGAGCGTGGGATGCAACAGAGCAAAAGCAGATCGGGAGATTGCTGTCCAACAAAACGGACAGCAAGTCAAAAACAGCGTCAAGCATGGGCAACGAGAACGTCACGCCGACACCAGCAAAACAGGTTAAGAACTTGCGGACGTATGTGTACGTAATGTTTCAGATGCAGGAGACCGGTTTGCAGATCGTCTCAGAGGCGGTATATGGGGAGCAGGCGGCATCGATGCAGTCTGTGAAGCCGAGTCAGGAATCGGACGTGAAGGACTTGTTTTATATGCAGCTCTCCGATGGAAAGCTGTACTATATTTGGGACAGCGATGCAACAAAGTTCCTGGCAAAGAAATTATCGTCTGATGAATTGAATCAGCATAGAAGGGCGTCACAGGGAACAGAGGAAGCGGGAGTCAGCAAGACAGAGACTTTGGAAGATGCCGATGGCAACGAGTGTATGCGCGTGCAGACGACCACTGACACGACCGGAAGTCCGGAAATCGGTCAGATCATGATGTCCCAAAACAAGAAAAAGATGAACGAGGTCAAGGGATATTTTTGCGAGTTGAAGTGGGTGCCGCAATCTGATGCTTCGTCCGGACGATATGCAGTATTGATCTATAATGGCACTAAAGCACAGACATTTGTGCTGTATGATGTTGATAAAGCTACGGAACTGTACCGGCAGGAAGACGGCAATGATATTCTCAGCAGTATCTTTGCCAAATATAATGACACACAGATTCAGTTTAAAAGTGGAGCAATTGCGGTGTACAAGCTCGCGGAACAAAATGGGAGCAGGCTAACGATTGATTTTGCGGCAGAAGCAGAAGATGGCGTAGATGTGAGTGGAAGTTATGTTTATGATATGGATAGTGAACAGATTTCCAATCTGCAGTATAACCAGTCGAATGATGATACGCAGACCAAGAATTCGTCAACCGGGAATGCCGGGACAGACAGCGATTCTTCTTCCTCAAATAAGGGAACAGACAGCAGCTCGAAACGTAAGAACACAACAACGCCACAGCCTGTTCCGACAATAAATAGCAATTTGGGGGATTATTTAGATCCGTGATGGTCTTGGACAAGCAATGTTCCAAATTTACGAAGTCTGGTTCGATCGTATCTTTTCTTGACGGTATTTTCGTAGAGTGCTATTCTTATAAGAGCAGAAAGTTCGTGGCAGCCGGCTTTATGAATAAAGGCAGCTGCAGAAATATGAGAAGAGGAGGGAAAATATGATCGTAGATAGAAATCGTTTTGGAGATTCGGAGATAAAGAGCTGTAAGCAGTGTGGACGCAGATTACATCCTGAATATAATAAAGATATATGTCCGGCATGCATGGAAATGAATCTGTTTAATGAAGTGAAAGATTATATTCGTAAAAATGATGTGAACGAATCTCAGGTGGCTGACCATTTTGGCATTTCCAATGCGAAGGTACGCGCATGGATCCGTGAAGGTCGTATTCAGTACAAAAATACAGATGGCAAAACAGTGTCGCAGGTGTATTGTCAAATCTGCGGTAAGCCGTTGGATTTCGGGAATTTATGTTCCGAATGTCGTCATTTGCAGGGATTGGAAGTTGTTGCAAAGCGTTATGGAGAAGAGGCAGGACAGATGCGTTTCATTAACAAAGACAGGACGTGAAATTACAGCAATAATTATAGAATGTTGCATTAAAATTTCCAGAAATCGGAAAAAAATATATTAGTAGAGGTAGAATTTTCCAGGAAGATTCGCCTCTTTTTTTATGATATGCTTTTTTGGGAGTCAAAGTATGTTGGGAGTCAAAGTATGTACAACGTGAAAAAGGAGGGAAATATGCAGCAAGTAAGAATTAAGTTGCAAAATATTTCGAAGTATTATTATTCCGAAACAGCAGTGACACAGGCATTGCAGGGTATCAATCTGGAGTTTCGCATGGGTGAATTTGTTGCGATCACAGGGGAAAGCGGCAGCGGAAAGTCAACATTGCTTAGGATCATTAGCGGTATGGATGCGTTTGATGATGGGGAGCTTTATGTGGATGGACAGCCGACATTTCAGTATGATGAAGATGACTGGGAAGAATATCGTCGTACTAAGATCGGCTTTGTTTTTCAAGATTATAGTTTGATCGGTCATTATACCGCCAAAGAAAATATCGTCAGTGCACTTTTGATCATGGGAGTGCCAGAGAAAGAAGCTGGAGACAAGGCAATTCATTATTTGGAACGTGTAGGCCTGAGTGCACAGAGAGACCAGCGTGCGTCTAAGTTGTCCAGTGGTCAAAAGCAGAGATTGTCGATTGCTCGTGCGTTGGCAAAGGATACGGATATTATTGTGGCGGATGAGCCAACCGGTAACTTGGACAGTGAAACCGGAGCGCAGATCGTGAAATTGCTTCGAGATCTTTCGCAAGACCATTTGGTTATAATGGTAACTCACAATTATGAACAGGTAGAAAAATATGTTACCAGAAAAGTGCGATTGCATGATGGATCATTGATCTTGGACGTATCCGAAAATATGGACACGAATCAGAAGTCAGAAGTATCCGAAAATATGGACACAGATCAGAAGTCAGAAGTATCCGAAAATATGGACACGGATCAGAAGTCAGAAGTGTCCGAAAATACGGACACAGATCAGAAATCGGAGATGTCCGAGAATGTGGACAACAACGAGAAAACGTCAGACGGTAAAAAGTCTGAAAGCAATGAGGAACGACTTCGCGATCGTACCATAGGGCGGATCTTTGTGCGAATGAATGCAGTGAGACAGCCGGAAAAAATCGCATTGTTTATGGGATTTTTCTTAGCTGCTGCTATCGTATCGTTTTTATTTATCGGGCAGTTGCTAATGAATGCAGATGATATTTACACCAAAAAGTATTCAGCAACATCTTTTGCGCGCAAAGACGATAAGCGTATTTCAATTAGACGTAAAGATCAAAAGTTTATGACGAAAAAAGATATTGACCAACTCACCAAAATGAAGCACGTCGTTTCGGTGGATCAGTACGATATTGTGAATGACGTCAATTATTATTTTGAGGAAGGAAAAGATTATAGACAGGAGTACGGCTATAATAGGATGAGTACGAGCAATGAAGGGGGGCTGTACGACTCGCAGAACGTTGAATACGTCAAGAAAGATCAATACATGCGATCATCTTCCTGCTTGAAGAAATCGGATCTCGTAAAGGGCAGTCTGCCAAAGAAGATCGATGAAGTTGTACTGTACGATCGGGGAAAATATAAGGTTGGTGATACGATTACATTTTTCTATACAAGCGATGTGCTTTGGTCATCAACGGAGAATTATATACAGCGGAAGATGAAAGTAAGCGGACTGTTAAAAAATAAGGATAAACAGGTGTACTTTTCGCCGGAGATATGTACAATGCTGCAAAGTACCGTAACCGGTGGCAAAGTATTCTATGAATATGCCTATAATCAACAACTTGGCAAATATCAGGGACAGGCAACATTGTGGCCGATTGTTGGCGATATCGTGAAGAAGGATAACGAACTTTGTGTATCAGGTGCATATGAAGCAGCGGTGTATCGGGCAGAAGATAATGACTTGACTCTTTTAGATCAGTCCGGTTTATTGCATATTGATCAGTATGACAAGGATATGAAAAGCAAGGATGTCAAACAGATCGAGAATGTAGAAACCGGTGAGAAGATAAATGGCTGTGGGGCAAATTTTGCAGAGGTTTCTCAGAATATTTATGAGAAGTATTATCGCACCGAGAGCAGGCAGGCATCGGTATATATTACAAGTTACGCCAAAATGGATCATGTGTTAAAGGCATTGGATAAAGCCGGGTATGAGGCTGTGAGTACACTGCGTTTTGGTGCAGATGAATACGATTCAGATCTGGTACAGGAACGTTTAAGGACGATCGGCATTGCAGTGGCAATACTATTAGTGATGATGGCTGCTGAGATATTGATCTTACGTTCTATATTTAAGATTCAGATCAAAGACCAGAAAATCTTAAAATTCATGGGTATGTCCACAAAATTGATCGGCAAGATCAATTATATGGAGATGCGTCGATACAGTATTACTGCTATTATCGTGGTCGCGGTAGTGATGAATGTAGTTGGAATCTTTGTGCCGGCGCTGCGTGCTATGCTCTATTATTATGAATGGCCCGGGTACCTAGCGTACTTTATGTACAATTATGTGGCTGCGATGGTGATGGTAGCAGCGTTTAATCATTTGTTAAAAGGGAAGGTGAGCGAATGATCAAGATAGAACATTTACAGAAATATTTTAACCGCGGTAAACGAAGTGAGCTTCATGTATTGAATGATATTACATTGGAGCTGCCACAGACAGGTTTGGTATGTATTTTGGGGGAAAGCGGTTCCGGAAAAACCACGTTATTAAATACCATTGGTGGATTGGATGTGTTTCAGGGAGGAACACTTACTGTAGACGAAACGATATTAAAGAAGTACGAGCCAAAGAAAATTGAGCATTTGCGTTGTGAAAAATTTGGCTATATTTTCCAAAATTATTATTTGCTGCAGGATTACACGGTTGCTTATAATGTAAAGCTTGCACTTAGTCATTATGATCTGACGGATGAGGAAAAAGATGAGAGAGTATCGTATGTATTGGAGCAGCTTGGAATAGGCCGTTACAAAAAGAAGCTGGTATCCAAATTGTCGGGTGGACAGCAGCAGAGGGTATCTATTGCCCGGGCACTTGTGAAATCACCGCAGATCATATTGGCAGATGAGCCGACCGGCAATCTGGACGAGGAAAATACAATACGTACAATGAGTATATTGCGTGCGATTTCCAAGGAATGTCTGGTTATTTTAGTATCGCACGAGCGCCGTATTGCTGAGTTTTTTGCGGATCGTATTCTAGAGATCAAGGATGGAGAGATTACAAAAGATTACGATAATCATTCCGGCAGCAGTTATGAACGATCGGACGATGGTAATATTTATTTGCCGGAGCTCACATGTCAGGCCATGCAAAGCGATGAAAATGAAATTGAAGTGTACCAAAATGCGGACAGCAAAGAGGAACCTATTCGATTAAAAATGGCATGGAAAAGTGGGAAACTTTATATTCGGAGTGACATGGCAAGTGATGTGATCTTTGCGGGGGAAGAAGCCGGATGTGAAATCTTTGATGAGCCAAGACCAAAACTGGAGATGGAAGATGTTGAGAACTTCTCATATGAATTATCTCCATTGGAAATGAGTAAAAAATCCGGGTTGTCCTGGAAAGCAACCTGGCGAATGACACTAGAAAATTTGAAGTTGTTGGGGAAAAAGCAGGCATTTATCGTTGTCATCCTTTTAATAACAGCAATCATGCTTTCGCTGACGATATCGGACTTGATCACAGCAGTTACGGTGCATCGGGAAGAGATTGTGAAGGATGATTCACATTATGTACAGGTGGAGATGAAACTGGCTTCTCCGGCAGAAGAATATGCCGTTGGTGATACCATGCAGGAGTGTTATAATAAGGTGCTTTCGAAAGGGAAACGTAAGGATATGATGTTTTACGATGCAGCGCGTGACCTGGTGATACAGGCAGATACGTTATATCAGATGCGGGGGAGCAGCCAGGTGATCCGCGACTTTTCCTATGTGGACATATCGAAAGTTACGAAGAAAGATCTGTTATATGGACGGCTTCCAAAGAAATCGGATGAGATTGTTATCGATAAGCTGGTTGCGGATCGTTTCTTGAAAAGTGACACGGCTATTTCCGGTCAATATGCGTCCGCAAAGGAGTTGTTAGGAGAGACACTTTCTATTAACACATTCAGCAAAGATCTGACGGTAGTTGGCATTAGTGGCAACAACGAGGCGTCCATTTACTGCAGTCAATCAAAGCTGCTTGGAATGGTTGCGAGTTCCTATTCGGTCATGTCATTATCAGAGCTGCAGAAGCTGTATCCGGGTAAGTACGATAATGTAACCTTGCAGGATGATCAGATGCTGGTTCCGCAGTCAAAATATGATCAGATCAAAAGTTATCAGGAATTTCAGGGAAACCAGAAAGAATATCCGGTGCAACAGCTTGGTAACAGTTCCGTGTCTTACGAAGAGGAACCGGTTAGTAATGCAGGAGAAAATTACATTGTAGTGGGTGGATTTGACAATTCCTGTGATGTTGATTATGTTTTGACAGATGCCGCCGGTAAGCAGTTAGCAGACCAGTTGGCAGTGGGAATGCAGAAGATAAAGTATTATGTTGATGATTTGGAGCAGCGGGAAGAGCTGGTAAAGCAATTGCAAAGTGAACTGAAACCGTATCAAAAAATGTTTCGGGTCAAAGTGACGATTCCGGCAGAGCAACAAGTGAAAGCCTATCGGAACAAAATGAAAGACAAGACGAGAAGCAAGGCATTGTTTGCAATGATTGCTGTCATCTTGTCTGTGTTGATCATTTATTATACGATCCGCTCCAATGCATCATCACGAATGGAGGAGTTGACGGTGTATCGCCTGCTTGGAATTTCCAAGGCAAGTATTATCCGTTCTTTTATACTTGAAATGCTGCTGATCAATTGCTATACGACACTTCCCGGGGTTGTGGTCACGACAGGTGTTATGAAGTTCGCCGCATCCGTGCCATCCCTTGGAATGAATCTAAGCTTTCCATGGTGGGGCGCGATAACGTTGATAGCGGCAATCATGCTGGTAAATGCAATTGTAAGTGTTATTCCGGTGCACAACATACTGGCAAAGCCGCCTGCGGAGTTAGCTGTTAAGTAACGGTTTCGCCGTGCGTTCCGGGATCAGTTGCCGGTAACGGTCGGTGAGTTTGTTGGAGCTGCCGCTGGAGTTTCTGTTGGAGCAGTTGTCGAGCTGTCCGTTGGAGCATCT
>ULVB01005585.1_pt1 | contig 15021 bp, 9 predicted proteins | sample 1959071 | NCBI WGS metagenome assembly ULVB01 (sample SAMEA4835776, study PRJEB28245) | human gut metagenome | biome: gut microbiome; material: fecal sample | place: Denmark | collected 2008 | reverse complement strand
TGATCGCAAAGTGGCCGTTCTTCTTAGGCGGTGTGATCGCAGTTGTTGTTGCTATCCGAATGTTTATGAAGACAGACCAAGGAGCAGTGTTCTTTGGAACGATTGCTATGAAAGCACCGATATTTGGAAATCTCACGATTAAGTCGGCAAGTGCGAGACTGACTCGTACATTAAGTACATTGATGGCATCCGGAATTCCGATGGTAGCAGCGATAGAAATAGTCGCAAAACTGATGTCGAATCGATTGGTTCAAGTGGCAGTTGAGGATGCGAAGAATGAAGTAGAGCGAGGTGTGGCACTGTCGCAGCCGTTAGAAGATAGTGGAGTATTTCCACCGCTTCTCTGTCACATGACGCGTATTGGTGAAGAAACCGGTAATATGGAAGAAATGCTGGAAAAGGTTGCCGATTACTATGATGAGGAAGTGGAAGCGGCAACGCAAGCGGTAACGGCGATTATGGAACCTCTTATCATCATTTTGATGGCTGCGATTGTCGTTCCGATCATGGGAGCAATTATGGCACCGATGCTTAGCATCTATAGTATGGCAGAGAATTCTTAAAGAGGTTTCTGTACTAAATCAAAGTTGTGTTATAACCACGAGCCAAGGAGTGGTTTATAATAAATATTTTATAAGAAAAGGAGATTAAAGTTATGAAAAATTATTTAGCAAAGTTACGTGAAAACGAAGAGAAAGGTTTCTCTCTCGTTGAGTTGATCATCGTTATGGCAATTATGGCTATCTTAGTAGGTGTAGTTGCATCACAGGTTATTCCGTACATGGAGAAATCTCGTCAGTCTAAAGATCAGCAGCAGCTGTCTAGCCTTTGCACGGACATTGTAAGCGCAATTTCACAGGCAGATACAGATCCTGGAGATATTGCTACTGCTACTGAATTAAGTGCTGTTGGAAACAGTGCTGGTTCATGGGGAAAAGTGTTAGAAGGTCTTCGCAGTGCTGACGGAACAACAGATAAGTCTTTGGCTGATATTGAAAGTGATGTTGCTGGTAAGTTAAAGAGTAAACTTGCAGGAACATCACCAAAAATTTATGTTAAACGTTCTTCTGGTGTGGTAACAGTATTTGTTGGTGATGCAAGCGGAAACTCTGTAGGTGGAAAATTGGAAGTAAAATCTGAGTAATTATTATTGTTGAACAATTAAGGAGCAAGATTATGCCAGTGTGGTGTGCGTATTTGGTTTTGTACATATGTGTATTTATGTTCGGGATAGTGATAGGCAGTTTCTTGAATGTCTGCATTTATCGTTATCCGAAGAAGGAGAGTTTGTTAAAAGGCTCTCATTGTATGGAATGTGGATATCACCTACGCTGGTATGATCTGATCCCATTATTCAGTTTCCTAATACTAAGGGGCAGATGCAGGAAGTGCCATGCGAAGTTATCGCTTCAGTATCCCCTCGTGGAAGGAATGAATGGAGCATTATATGTGATCGTTTTCTTGGCGAACGGTTTCAACGTTATGAGCGTGATATATTGTCTCCTGACATCCGCCCTAATAGTATTAAGTATCATTGATTTTAGACAATACATTATCCCGGACAAGGTGAACATAGTGATTCTTGTGTTGGGCATTATTGCTACGATTGTAGATCGACCGCAGTGGAAAGAGCATGTGATCGGTTTCTTTTCGGTCAGTGTTATCCTACTGATTATTTATTTGGTGACGGTAGGGCGTGGCATTGGCGGTGGCGATGTAAAGCTGATGGCGGTTGCAGGACTGGTGATCGGCTGGAAAGCATGTATTGTTGCATTTATTGTAGGGTGTATTGCAGGATCGATCATTCATGTGATACGAATGAAAGTTAGTGGTGCGAATCATCGCTTAGCGTTAGGACCTTATCTTTCAATGGGAATATGGTTTGCAATGTTATTTAGTGAACCGATAATAGAGTGGTACTTGAGATTGTGTGGACTGGCATAGGACACACATATCTTTGTTGTTATGGGCTTTTTTGACCAAGATTAAGCAATGGAAAATCTTGGTTTCATTGTCACAGAGTGCTTGACGCATTGTCAAACATTGTGTGATATGAAACTGGTTTCTATTGTATTTCGTACAGAAGCTATGGATCAAATTATGATGAAAAAGACAGGGAGGAACAAGATAGATGGCAAAGAAAGTATTGAGTATTGAGATAGGACAACAGGTAACCAAGGCGGTTGTCATTGATTTCCTGAAGAAGAACCCTCATGTGTACAATGCCTTTTCCTTTGATACGCCGGAAGGTGTTATGGAAGACGGTTATGTCAAGGATAAGGATCGTATGGCACAGCTTCTTCGTGAACAGATGAAGGACAATGGTGTCAAAGAAAAAGAGGTTGTGTTCTCTATCGCATCTAGCAAGATCGCGAGTCGTGAGGTAACTGTTCCGTACGTTCCTGAGAAGAACTTAGACAATCTGATTAATGCGACAGCGCAGGATTACTTCCCGGTTAACATGGATGAGTACACATTGGCTTACAACGTGTTAGAGACAGTTAAGGAAAAGGATAAAAAGAGCTTGAAGCTGTTGCTTCTTGCTGCGCCGGATTCTTTGATCCAGAATTATTATAGTCTGGCAGATCTGATGGGCGTTCGTGTGGAATCCATTGACTATTATGGAAACGGTTCCATGCAGGTGCTGCAGAAACATATTGGATCCGGATATAGCGTGTGTGTGCAGATCGGTTCCTTAAATACTATGGTGAGTGTATTGAAAGAGAATCAACAGATCATGCAGAGAACGATTCCATATGGTACGAATACAATTATAGAGACGATGTTAGCGCATCCGGCATTGGAATGCCGCGATGAGACGGACGCAATGGAAATGCTCTGTCGTGAAAATGTTGTGTATTCCACATTGGATTATGAGGATGAGACAGTACGAGGAACAAGAATTTCCGAGGATCAGTGGAAACGCTCCGGCCAAAGCCGTGAGGCAAGAAAAGCAGTTACCGATGCGGTAGGCGGTATCTTATTAAGTGTTATTCGAGTGGTTGATTATTTCGGTTCTCGTTATCCGGACTGCCAGCTCGGTTATATTTATATCACAGGTATGGGTGTTAAGATCCGCGGCTTGGATACCTTATTTGAGCGTGAGATGGACCTTCCGGTTCGTAAGCTGGAGAAATTAACAAATATTACATTCTCTAGAGGATTTGCAAGAAGCTTGCAGGATCAGACAGAGTATATCGCAGCGATTGGTGCAGCGATTGAGCCGGTAGGATTTTCCTTAAAGGAACTGAAAAACAAGCAGGGACGTGCGGCAAGCATGAGAACGGTCAAGATCATCTTGGCAGGCAGTGTGGTTGTTGCAGTTGCGCTCGTTGCAGTTGGATGGTTCCGACTTGTTGGCGCGAACAAGGAGAACGAGAATCTCAAGATGGAGAAACAGTCATTGCAGAGCATTAATCAGGTATATACGGCGAACGAACAGGCGACTAAGAAGTTTGAAGATGCGGCTGCGCTGCATGTGGCGACATCGACGAAGAATCAAAATTTGGTAGCATTGATCGAGCAGTTACAGAAGAAGCTGCCAAAGCAGATGCAGGTATCTACATTACAGTCGACAGAAGATAAAGTGACACTGACGATCACAACAAAAACAAAAATTTCAGTTGCGAAAATGTTGGTGGAATTTGAAGGAATTGATCTATTGACGAATGTGAATGTTGCTTCTATTACTGGTGAAGATAATGACGGAAAAGTAGGTAAATACACATTCTCGGTAACAGCAGATTATACACAGGTACCAACGAAAGAAGAGAAGGATGTCTCACTGGATGAAGCAGATACAACGACAACAGATACAACACAGACGGCACAGTAATAGGAGGTGACACAGAATGGCTACACAGAACACAAAGACGAAGACGACATTAGCAGATAAAGATAAGAAAGTATTGATGATCCTTGGTGCACTGGTGATTTTAGCGTTGGCATGGTTCTTAGGTTATCAGAAGTTTAATGAGCAGCGCGAGACAGTGGTGACAGAGAATGATCAGTTGGCGATGGAAGTGTCACAGCTTCGTGCAAAAGTATCCAAGAAAGCACAGGTAGAGGCTGATACGGAGAAGAAGAATGCCCGTACCGAGCAGGTGCTTCTTGCATATCCGTCAGAGCTTCGTACGCAGGATGCGATCAATCGCTTTGACCAGTTAGAGAAGAAAGTGAAGGGTCTTACGATCACAACGGAGAACTTTACAATGAATCAGATCTTCTTCCAGGATGGCGCAGCATTAGAAGAGGTTGTAGCACAGAATGCAGACAGCGATGCTCAGTCGAAAGATGCGAATAGTGGCAATTCGACAGCTAGTGGTAATAAAGCACAAAATAGTACGAATAATACGGCTAACGCAGCAACGAATGAGACTGCTGCTGCAGACAATGCACAGAATGCGCAGTCAACCGACACCGGTAATTATACCGGTTACCGTTCGGATGTAGGTATTACATTTGCTACGGATTATAAATCGTTGAAGAGCGTGTTGAACTTTATCAACAACTATTCAGAGCGAATGAATGTTTCGAATGTTAATATTTCATCCGATGAAGGATCTAAGGCATTACAGTGTACAATGACCGTGCAGATGTTCTCAGTTGGAGGACAGGCGAAAGAGTATAAGGATCTGACATTATCCGGTGTACCACTTCGCAAAGAAAATATTTTTCAGTAAATAGGTTACGCTCGGGTTTGGATGACGAATCCGGGCGTATTGGAGTAATAGTGAGACGGTAGGGGAGAAATTAGTATGATCAAAAAATTATGGAAAGAGAATAAGGGTTTTACGTTGATCGAGATTGTAATAACGACGGTCGTACTTGCTACTATTTCGATCCCGTTATTGGCGTATTTCTCAGAGTCTATGCGGCACAGTGCAAGGACCAAGCAGCAGCAGAACGCTGTTGTTGCAGCACAGGATGCTGTCGAGGAGTTAAAGAACGCTTCATTTAGTCTCGATAACGATAAGGTGGCAGACCCATCTGCGGCACCAAAGGCAAGCTGGACAGTAGCATCTCCATTGCCATCGGCGCCGGCGGCATATGATATGTACAAGAACTATACTGTTAATGGCAGTAGTTATAATGTGGTTGCACATGTCACCCCAAAGAAGTCAGTAAATAATGTTTATAATGGTTCAAATGGTCTGTATGATCGCAACCTATCGTATAGTAAGGCGATCATTCCATCGATGGATTCCAACAAAGACTTGATCTCAACAGAGACAGCACAGTATCTGTCCGATGCTAAGTTATATTACGGTGGTTTGTACTCTACATATTGTAAGGATCATAAGAATACGATTGTGAAGGATACAACGAAAGTCAATACAACGACGATCGGAAATCATTTGAAGCGTAAGATCGTTGTAGGTATTAAGCCGGGTGCATCGACCGGTAAGATCATTGCGACAGTTACATATGAGTATAGCTATGTGAAGGATGCTTCGGATGAATATCCGGATGCAATTCTTACGGCACATCCGGATCCTTACAAAGTAGATATCGCAAAGCAGTCGATCGATGCGGATAAGTTTGAGAATATCTTTATATTTTACAAGCCGGATACGAAAAACGATGAGGTAGAGATTAAGGGCTCAACGCTTGCATCGACATTGGGTGTGGCTAATATGAAGTTATATCTGGTGGCAGAGAATAGTGTAGCCAATTCGTTGGCAACGCCGGGAGACCGCAGCGACCCGGACATCATCGTCCGTGATATGACATATTCAATGAAAGTATCAACAGATACGAATCTGACAGGTACAGTCACAAAAGCTTACACAAACTTATGTGCAACTGGTCATGATGAGATTGCCTCGAGTGGTAATGTGTCTACGGTGATGCAAAAAGATGGTTCGGGTAATTATACGTTGATCACGACAGAGGATAGTAACCGACTGGTCGACATTACAGTATCGGTTTACAAGGATAAGGGAGGGTCTTATCCATTTGATGAGTCAGATAAATTGGCCTCAGTAGATGGCAATAAGGTTCAGTAAATAGAAGGGAAAGGATGGAGAGCGTATGAATAAGTTCAGAAAGGATGAGAGAGGATCATCGTTAGTTATGACCATCATAGCAGCGACGTTCATTTCCCTGTTGGCAGTAGCGGTTATTTCGATGACGGTAACCAATATTAAGCTGAAACAGGCGCAGAAGAAATCTCAGACCAATTTTTATAATGCAGACTCCATCGTAGATGCGATCAAAGCGGGTGTGGAGAATGTATCAGATACGGCAGCCAGAGATGCATATGAAAGTGTATATGCAGCGTATGGTGCTGTGCGTTCCGGTTCAACGGATTCATTGACCGGAAAGTATTCCTCAAAATATTTTAATGCAGTAATTAGCGATTTGTCCGAGGGAGACTGTGATATTACCACAGGCACGACAAATATGAAGTATCATGATTCCGTCATCAGAGGCTTCTTGACAGAGGCACAGTCCAAATACAGCGGCGGTAACTTTGTAGATGGATATAAGAGTCATGTCAATGGTAAAGGCGATATGGAGTATGACAGTGGTGACAATAGCTTATTACTGAAGGATTTGACGGTTATAAAGACAGAGGGAGACTATCAGACAACGATCACGACAGATATTCGTGTGAACCTGCCGGAGATGAAGGCCGGTACACATTCTGAGTATTTGAATTATGCGTTGATCGCAGACAACAAAGTAAAGATCAATGGTGGCTCTAGTGCGGCAACGATTGATGGTGATGTTTATTCCGGAACGGTTCGCAGAGATCTTCCGGGAGCCAGCCCGGAACCAAATGTAGAAGCGGATCCGGAGGCAGGATTTGTCGTAGATAATGGCGCAACATTGAATATAAATGCTGAGAACATTATATCTCGCGGAGATATTTTGGTTCGAGGCAGATCTTATATGAGAATTAACGGTTTGAACGGCTTGGATGCCCATGTCTGGGTTGAAAATATTCAGACAAAGGCCTCTTCCACAGGAACAGCCGGTAATGTATTAAGGATCAATGCAGAAACAAATGTTTCGGATGATTTGGAGATTTGGGGAAATAATGACAATGTCACTTTTAAGAATTCTTATTGTGGTTACAACTACAACAAGGATTATAGTGCAGCGAATATTGGTAAAACATCCGATAATGCACAGTTTAGTTCTGCGATGGTGATCAATGGAAAAAATGTTACATTAGATATACAAAGTTTATCAAAGCTGATCTTATCCGGTAAGACATTTATTTCTAAGAAGGGCAATAAAAATGAGAGTCTTGTCGGTGCAGGTCCATCTTATGCAGCAAGCAAGGATATACGTACAGGAGAGGCATTGACTGTAAAGAGTAGTCAGGTTGCCTATTATGTACCGAGCGACTATTGGAAAAAGGTTGGATCTTCCGGTCCGACATTCCCAAATGGTATTGTATTTACACCGATAGAGGGATCTACAGACGAATATGAATTTGATGTGGAGGGATACAATGAGTTCGTCGGTGGCAATAAATTTGATGTGAGAGATTATATAGATACGGTTATGCCGCTTGTATACTACTATCGTCATGATACGGATGTGAAGGATGACGCCTTGACTTATTTTTACTTGAATGTGAAAGAAGAGAAACTGACGTCCTTCTATCAGACATATGCAAAGTGCAGTCCGGATTATGCGATCCTTAAGGATGTCAATGCAAAGTATATGTCATCGACAGGAATCAAGTTTAACGGTGGCGCCGGAGTATTCTGTGCGACCGGTAATATCTTGTATCGTGATGGTGCATCCGGTCAGGAGAAGATCGAGATCGGTGATGAGTCACCGGGCGCTGAGGGTGCAGTAGTTCGCAGCTATGCAGCAGAGAAAAGTAAAGAATATATGTCATTGCAGATGTCGCTGACATCCGATTATGATTTATCCTTAAAGTCTCCACAGTATCGTTTGTCAGATAATTACAGCGATGTATATACGAAGAAGGGTATCACAAATACTTCATCGGATAAGACAAATTTATTTGCAGTACTTCTCGACGAAGGTAAGATTGCTGATTATGAGAGCAAGAGTTCATCGAATCCAAAGCTTCCGTCGAATAGTATTATCGTTGTGAAGAAGGGCGATTATACTTGGAACGGCTCTGAGGAAGGTGGAATCATTGTTGCAACCGGTAATGTTAAGTTGGAGAAAAACTTCAAGGGACTGATCATTGCTGGTGGAGACATTGAATTTAGCGGTGCTACTAAGGTTATAGCGGATTCCGACCGTCTTGAAAAGATTTTTGATAACGACACAATTATTTACAATATGTTTAGTAAGTATTTCCGTAAGACGATCGCATCATCTATTGCCAAAGATGATAGCAGCGGAGATAACGGTATTTGCTATGAGAACTGGAAGAAGAATTAAAATAGGAGGTGATGGAGATGCAAAGAGGTAGCAGAGATGAGAGAGGTTTCACGATGGTGGAAATGATCATCACGATTGCAATTATGGCGATTCTGGCGGGGATTATCGGAGGTGCATATTCGATCATCAAGTCTGGAAATGCATCAAAATCGACATCCAGATTTTTGGGAAGGTTGGATACCACGCAGGTAGAAAACATGACCAAGAAGGGAACCACCTATTTGTATTTATTTAAGGACAGCGATGGGGTACAGACATTGATGTACAATGATGGTACAGACACAGGACTTAACTCTCAGAGTGATGTGATCGCTCATAAGGCGGATGGAGTTGTAACAGATATTGCCGGTTCCGGTGTGGATTTTACAGCGACATCAGGCAGCAATTCTGTGAATAGTAAAGATACATCGGATTTGGTAATTAAGATTTCTTTTGATAAGGCGAGCGGAGCATTCAAATGCTGTAAAAAGGCAGATGATGCTGCAGGAAGTACTTTTTATAAAGAAATTTCATTTAAGGGACGCGGTACTACTTCCTATGGAGTAAAGCTTGTAAAAGATACCGGCAAACATATGCAGGGATAGGAAGGGGGATGAATGATGCGACGCAAAGATGAAAATGGTTTTACATTAGTAGAACTTGTAATATCAATGGGAATGTTTTCTATTGTAATGCTTGCGATCATGTTTTTTCTGACCGCAGGAACAAAAAGTTACGGACATTCCAAAAGTGAGTTGAATCTGCAGATGGAATCGCAGATGTTACTCAATCAGATACGTGATATCACGTATTCATCCAATTATGCCAAATATGACAGCACACATAAGGCGTTGATCTTATATGATGTGGATAAGGTCCCGGCACCGACACCATCTGCAGGAGCAACTGCAGCACCGGTGGCAACAGCAGCACCGGCACCGACGAAGACGGCAAAGGTGACGATAGTATATTTGGTTGATGATAAGCTGTATTTACGCAAGGATCTAGATCCTACAGCGGTGGATGCTGCGTCACTTACAACAACCTGTGTTGCTATGGATGATTTCCTTTTTAGCAGATACATGCAGGACTTTAAGGCGACTATTAAGAAGAATGATGTGCAGCTTACGATGAAGATGAAAAATGGTAAGAGCAAGTACGAGTTGAATGAAGGAATTACAATTCGTAATGGCTGGATCACATATCCGTGATCATAGTATGACAGCATTGTAGAGACTTATGATATTGTCCTTTCGTTAGAAGGGGCAATAGACAGATGGATGATACATAGTATAAAGGTAGATAGGTAGAATGGAGGGCTTACTATGAGGAAGAGGAGACCAAAGACAAGTCTGGTCAATTTGTTGCGTAATAAGAAAACAGCTATAGCAGCAGCAGTATGCGTGGTTGTTGCCATGGGTGCATATGTTGGCGTACATATGTACAATTCGCATGCAGAAGATACCCAAATTGGTCAGATGCGTGGTGTGATCAACGACATTAGTGAGATCAAAGGGAAGAAGAGCGGTGCAAAGCGTACCATGGGTATAGGAGCCGGGGAACTTGGTTCTGCAGAGAATCCTTTTGTTTATCTTGAGATCGTGCCTTGGCAGGGTGTTGGTAATATCAGTTATTGCGTAACCGGCTGTCAGGCTGTCGATATTGAGAAAGTATCTCAGCACAATAACATTGGTGGTAGCCTTTATGTGAATAAAGGATATGGAATCATTTGCGATTATGCATTCCCGGAGGAGAATTATCCGGGTAAAGACGGTGCGGCTGAATACAATGGCTCTCAGGTAAGAGTCCCTTGGAAGCTGACGTCAGATGAAAAAACAGTTTATGGTTACTATGAGAAGGTAAATCCGGGACAGCATCTGAAAGGTAATCTGAAGCCTACCTTTGTCATTGACGAGGCTAAGACGGCTGCCAATGGAGGGGAACATCCGGTATTCCGTCAGGCTCATGTGGATGAGAAAGCACAGTATATTTGGGTTTCTATGTCAGATTCACAGGATGCAGGATATAAAAATCATAAAGCGACCGAAAATGTGAAGTTTGCCAGTGGTACGACAGCAGCAGTGATGAATTCCAAATACAAAGTTGGTGATCGTGAGTATACGTCACGTACCGGTCAGGTTTATCAGTATCAGACACAGTGGGAAAATAGTATTGATATTGGAACAACGAAGATGTATTTCTATGACGATTTTCTTCGTTACAGTTTGAGATTACGTTCCCGTTATGAGGTGGAGAATTATAATATCGTCTTTAAGACGATTGAACCATGGGAGTTAAATGAGCATCCGGAATGGCTGGATTATGCAGATATGATTTATATGCATAAGAGCGATGAGGATGGTGCTGCTATCAGACATTATCAAGCTGCGTTGCAGCAGGATCCGGACGGCAGTAAGGGTATATTACATTATGATACGTCGAAATCTAAAAATGCAGAGGGAGCTACATTTGGTAAGTACGGAAATGGCGAGTACAAAGATAAGCAGAATGATATTACCTTTGAAATTGCTTTGAAAATGTTCTATAAGGCGAACAAATTGGAACAGTACAAAGGAACACAAAAGTGTTCTACAGATAGTAATCTGAAAATGAATTATGCGCCGGTTATTATGCCGACAACATTTTATCAGGTGAGCGCTGCGGATGGATATGACGCAAAATCAGTTAACATGTCTCGTCTTGATTGGGAGACAATGAAGCCGAAGAAAAATTCAGGATATACGGCTACGGGATACAACAATAATATATATAAGTTCTGTGTTATGGATCTATTAATGGACCAGAAGAACTTTTATAATATGTTCCTTCGTAATCGTGTTGCGACGGGTACCTCTGTAGTTGATAAGACAACCGGTGAGGTTACACCATTTACAGGAGATGCGAGAAGTTACTGGCATCCACATACATTCCTGCCAATACAGGATTTGTGGCCGGCTTACATTAAGAAGTATGGCTTGAATATGGGGCAGGGTGGTACCGCTCCAATGAACTTTGAGGGCAACCTTGGTGTTTTGAACAATACGATGTTCTACAACTCCAACATGATGCTTAACTCTCTTGCCAATACGATTAACAGTGATACGAACAATCCGTATATGGGACAGGTATTTGATTATTATAACAAGAAGAAGGAGCATAAAGATAAGGTTACTTCATTGGATATCATTCATTATCTGTTGAACTATGATAAGTCTGATTCGGGAAATAACGGTAAAGATGGTGCTATTGAGATCTTAGATATAGAGCCATGTAGTGATTTTTCAAAGATGACATTGGATTACTTGTACTTACTGTTCCCGGAGAGTGATCAATATTCGTTTGACGATGATTCGTTTAACATTACGCATATGACGACCGCTGAGTTAAACGGCAGTAAGGAAGACCTTTCGAAGTATGACTTGATCTACTTCGGCGATTCGACCGGTAAGCTGAATTCTACAGCATCATCGATCAAGTATACCGGTGATAAAAATCAGTGGGGCGGTTATAACGAGTATAATTATAGTTATGATGCACCTGCGTATAATGATAGCTCCAATAATGGGGAGATATTCCTGCATACAGGTGATCTGGTTAAGGGTGAGGATGGCGATAAATATCGCTTGTCCGGTAATGACTTGACTAGCATTTCATCCAAGGCACTACAGAAATATGTGAAGTCCGGTAAGGCAATGTTATTGCCGGATGTATTGCATATGGGAGATTTCTCTAATAACAGTGCTTATGCAAAAATTGTAAGCAAGAAATCTAACACACGCAAGTTTTTACAGGCAGTTGGAGACAGTAAGAACGTATTCTCCACTTCCGCGATCACATCAAGCAATTTGATCAGCTTTGCACCAAAGAGTGCAACGGTGAAGATTACGGACACACCGCCAATTTATAATAACCCTTCCGATACCACAGAGGTAAAGGATGAGAGCACCGGTGCAGAGAGTACCGTAAATAAGACAGCGATCGAAAAGGACAGCGATGGCAAGTATAAACTGAAATTCACGTTTAAGATCGGTTATGCTTCCAAGAAACAGGAATATGCAGTGCGATTGCTGGTAGATAAGAATGGCGATGGTGTTATTTCGGATAATGAGACCGGCGCAGATGTTATGGACAGTTGGAACAGCACCGTATCTGCCGGACAGACATTCTCGTCCGGTACAATGGATGATGAAGGTAATGAAGAACCGGCTGAGTATAACGTAGCCTTTACCATTCCGGAAGAGCAGACAAATGGTCCGATCGCTTGGAGATTTACGGTATACAATACCGCAAATGAAAACATTTACTATCAGGTATCCGGAATTTCCTTATACAAAGGTGATGAGGAAGATGGGGAGGCAGTAATACCTGAGGTTAAGGTATTACAGATCGTTTCCGATGATAAGAAAGATACCGCTGTCGATCTGGAAAGCGGCAACGCAGAGCTTTTTAAGAAGTATGCAAAACTGGATGATTACAAGATCAACGTAACAACCATTACGTTATCCGAATATCTCAAGCATTTTGCAGAGGTTAATGCAAGCGACTATAAGGGGGATAAGACAACGAGAACATTATTCTCGCAGTCGGGAGATAATTTCTATTATCCGATGGATTATATGGATTATCATATCTTCTTGTTTAGTTGTGGCGCCGATCTGCAGAAAGCAAGCAACAAGGATGGAGCGGTGGCATTTGCAGCCTGGGTATCTAAGAATGACAAGAGTGTGATCTATACAGATAACTTGATCAATGCCGGAACATCGAACGGTGAGAACCGCAAGATGCTTAAGGATACCAGCGGACTTAGCCGATATACGTCCAAAGATGAGACGACTTCAAGCTATAATGATACTGCTACAGGTGCAGATGGCGAGAAGCTTACGTCGAAAGATTATACGGAGTTAGAATACACGTATGATCAGGCAACGTTGAAAGGTACGACAGCGAATAGCTATCTGGCATACAAGAATGGTAAGTGGACGGATGTGAAGGGTCAGAAATTGACATACGCCGACGATCATCAGCAGAAGACCACGAAGGGCTCTAGAGCAAACAATGGTACGGTATGTAATTATCCGTATACGATCGGTGAGAGCTTGTCCCTGACCGGTGCCAGAGCGCAGGATTATCAGTTGAATCTTGAGATACCGGATGCTGATGTATGGTATTGTCTTGGTGATAATCAGGGCAGAGGTGTAGCAGCAGGTAAGTTGAATACGTACTATGCAATGTCACCAAACGATGCAGCGAATAACTATTACTTGTATAATGTTGCGAATGTATTTTACGATGCAATTGATCTGGAGAATACGACCAAAGATCAGGAGATGCAGTTGTTTATCAATACCTTGATCGGGGCATATGAGTTCTCCTATGGTACACCGTATGTAACGGTGGATAAAGTTACTAAGATCAATGGAGATGCAGAGAAGTTAGTTGAAGACAAAGTAGAAGTTGCAGAGAGAAATTACTCCTTTGAAGTATCGGCAGGCGAGAAAGAAGTTAAGACGCTCATGTTCAAAGAGTATTTGAAACAGGAGAAGAACAATGTTGTTCATTCTGCAAAACCGGCAGCTTCCGCAGAACCTTCCGCAGAGCCGACAGAGGAGCCAAAGCCTACAACAACGCCGGCACCGGTAACTGTGTGGGAGAATACAACGGGTGGATCCGGTAATACGTTCTCCTCTAACGTGAATGATCAAAACAGTTGGCTGAAAGGTTTGGATAATAATGCTATTGTACAGTTTACTTATACGTGTACGATGGAATTAGATCCAACAACACCGGTATGGGATGTTTATGGTGGATATAGCAAGAATGAGTGGACGAAGTGTGATACTCATTGGACTGCATGTGTTGGTGATTCTGAGAACGCAACAGAGATTCAGATCTTACAGATGACAGTAAAGGATATGAAAGAGATGCTTGGTGTAAGGTCCCAGGATGATATTGATGTCTTTAAACTGTGTCCATACAACTATAATCGACCGGAAGTGAAATTGCTGTCCGTGAAGCTGTATGCGGCGGATTACGATGGCGATTATGATAGTGGCAACAATGATCCAAAGAAGCCGAAGGTAGATAAGGTAAGGAAAAAAGATGTGTTTGGTGACAGTGACACGCATATCATATTCTTTACACCGCATGAAGGTAATACCAAGGGCGTCACGATCAAGCAATTGCATGTGCAATTTACAGGTGTAGATAATGATAAGAATGAGGCGATAAGCCTTCCGGTAACAAAGATCTATCGAAGTCTTGGTGATGGTGAGTATGAGAGGATCACTGCACCACAGGGTAGTCCGGGTCAGTTTAATGATACACTCGTGGACGGCAGACAGTACTTCGTAACCTACGATAAGGAGAATGCGAATAAGGCGAACACAATGTTGTTCAATAAGCTGGAATTTAATATTCAGAATGATCGTAAAGTGGGTAAGACCATCTTAGAGATCATTGGTATCGAGAAAGAGAAGAAGAACGAAGAAAATGTATACATGTTCAACCTTGACTAAAGTTGATGCATATATATTCTTGCGGGGAAAGTCCTTATCAGGCGAAAGCTTGATAGGGGCTTTTCTCGTGGAATTGGAAATTGCTGTTCACAGAAAGTTCATTTGATTTTTACAGATTACTTTGGTATATTAGTTCTTAATTATAGAT
>ULVB01068330.1_pt1 | contig 15024 bp, 10 predicted proteins | sample 1959071 | NCBI WGS metagenome assembly ULVB01 (sample SAMEA4835776, study PRJEB28245) | human gut metagenome | biome: gut microbiome; material: fecal sample | place: Denmark | collected 2008 | reverse complement strand
GCCGCACCGGCCGGCGCAGGAAGCGTACCGGCACAGCCTTCTACCGTTACCGTCACCGTAAACGGACAATCTTACAAGGTGGACATCGCCTACGGAGAACAAGCCGCACCGGCCCAGACATCTGCCGCGCCGACGGCACAACCCGCCGCAGCCACGGGCGAAGGCGAAGACATCCCGGCTCCGTTGGAAGGCAAGTTCTACCGCGTGAAAAACACGGAAGAAACGCCGAAGCAACCGGGCGACCGTGTAAAAGCGGGCGACATCCTGGGTTACATCGAGGCTATGAAGACCTATAATGCCATCCGTGCCGAATTCGACGGCACCATCACGGCCATCTTGGTCAACTCCGGCGATGCCGTGGAAGAAGACGACGTAATCATGAAAATAGCCAAGCAGTAAATTATGGAACAGTTAACAGATATATTCAATAAACTATACCAGATGACGGCTTTCAGCAATATCATTGCCGACCCGTCGTTCCTCATCATGTATGCGCTGGCTTTCGTCTTGCTCTATTTAGGTATAGTGAAAAAGTACGAACCGCTGTTGCTCGTGCCTATCGCGTTCGGGGTGTTGCTGGCCAACTTCCCGGGCGGCGAGATGGGGGTCATACAAGCGGACTCGCAAGGGATGGTCACGCTGGCCAACGGCAGCAAAGCCAACATCTGGGAAATGCCGTTGCACGACATCGCCCATGAATTCGGCCTGATGAACTTCCTCTATTACATGCTCATCAAAACCGGTTTCCTTCCGCCCGTCATCTTTATGGGAGTGGGTGCTCTGACCGACTTCGGCCCGATGCTGCGCAACCTGCGCCTGTCCATCTTCGGAGCCGCCGCCCAATTCGGCATCTTTGCCGTGTTGCTGGTAGCCATCCTGATGGGTTTCACACCGCAGGAAGCCGCCTAGCTCGGTATCATCGGTGGCGCCGACGGCCCGACGGCCATCTTCACGACCATCAAACTGGCTCCCCACCTGCTCGGTCCCATTGCCATTGCAGCCTATTCCTATATGGCGCTCGTTCCGGTCATCATCCCGTTGGTGGTGAAACTGACCTGCACGAAGAAGGAGCTGATGATTAACATGAAGGAACAGGAAAAATTGCATCCGTCTACCACAGAAATCAAAAACCTGCGTGTCCTGAAAATCATCTTCCCGATTGCCGTCACGACGGTAGTAGCCTTGTTCGTCCCCACGGCAGTACCCCTCATCGGTATGCTGATGTTCGGTAACCTGCTGAAAGAAATCGGTGCCGACACTTCGCGCCTGTTCGATGCGGCTTCCAACTCCATCATGAACGCGGCTACCATCTTCCTGGGACTCTGCGTAGGCGGTACCATGACCGTGGATGCGTTCCTCAACATGCAGACGATAGGCATCGTCGTGGGCGGTTTCCTCGCCTTTGCGTTGTCCATTGCTTCCGGCATCGCCATGGTGAAAATCTTCAACCTGTTCAGCAAGAAGAAAATCAATCCGCTCATCGGTGCCACCGGGCTGAGTGCCGTACCCATGGCCAGTCGCGTTTGCAACGAAATCGCCACCAAATATGATGTGAAGAACCATGTGTTGAACTACTGCATGGCCTCCAACATCTCCGGTGTCATCGGGTCAGCCGTGGCAGCCGGCGTGCTGATCTCCTTCTTGGGATAAGACAGTAGCAAACCGGATAAATAAAGAAGACAGAAGAACATAAGGATAAGATTTTGTCCTTATGTTCTTCTGTCTTTTAGAAATCACTCGCACGGCACCATTGCCTTTGGGCAGAAACACCTTTTCTATTCCACTTCATCCAGTGCCTGTTTAGGACTTAAAAACAGACTGGTATTCCATTCCCGAAACAAACCGGAACACAGGGGGCTATTCACTATCCGATTTCTATGCGTTTCCTTCCTTTCTCGATTTCTTTCTGAAGTTCTTCGGGAGATGGCAGCGTAAGCTTGTATTTCGATGCGAAAATCTGTTTTGCGTCGTTCAACACAGAATAACGCGCTATCGCCTCGTTCTTTTGGCTGCACAGTATCAGCCCTATCGTAGGATTGTCGTCCTCATTCTTATAAAGGTCATCAAACATACGGATGTAACTGTCCATTTGTCCTACATCCTGATGCGTGAGTTTGCCTATCTTAAGGTCTATCAACACGTGGCATTTCAATATGCTATGGTAAAACACCAAATCTATGTAAAAGTCTTCATCTTCATAGCGCATCCGCTTTTGTCTCGCCACAAAACAAAATCCCCGTCCAAGCTCGAGCAGAAAATGCTGCAAATTGTCAATTAAGGCTATTTCCAACGTACTTTCACGCAAGGCAGGATATTCATCCAATCCGATAAACTCAAGGAAATAGGGATCTTTGATATAGCTTTCAGGCGCATACGGTTGCAGCTTTTCCGCAGCTTCTTGTTTCACGATCTCCCGGTCAGCACTTGCCAACAGACGATCATAATAAAGTGTAGAAATCTGACGGTCAAGCTGACGGGTCGACCACATGCTTGCCGCCGCTTCGTTCATATACCATATCCGGGCATCGGCATTCTCCACGGATATAAGTCGGCGATAGTGTGACCAACTCAATTCGGGACGCAGTGTGTCCCGAATCGGGAAGCAACGATAGAACTGGCATATCTTTCGAAGCTCCCGCTCGTCAAAACCTTTGCCAAAATCCTGTGTCAACCGTTCGGAAAGTTCTTTCATCAAATAGCGGCCATAATCTGCCCGTTGCTTTCCACCTAACTCCTCGTCCGTAATGAGCTTGCCTATCTGCCAATAGGATTGAACCATCGCAAAATTAACAGCAGAGTAAGCCTTTCCGCGCGCCGTGGACAATACATGGCAGATGTCGGCATAGAGTTGTTTGAAATTACTGTCCTTTGATAACTCTTTCATCATACAAAAGTCTTTTTAAAGTTCCACAGACGGTCGAATCTTATGGTACTCCTCACCTCTCAAATCAAAAAGGAACAAAACCACCACATGTCAGTCCTGATAATACACCCTCTTCACCCGGGCACTGACTCCCGTCAGGATTTCGTAGGGTATCGTACCCACAGCATCGCTCAGCACCGTCACCGGCAGATCATCGCCGAAGATGATGGCGGTATCGCCCTCACGGCAATCTATGTCCGTCACGTCTATCATGCAGACATCCATGCAAATGTTGCCCACATACGGGGCACGCCGTCCGTTGACCAGACAATACGCACGGCCGCAACCTAATTTGCGGTCCAAGCCGTCGGCATAACCGATGGGCAGGGCTGCAATCCGACTGTCACGCGTCAAACGCCCTTTGCGGCTGTATCCCACCGTATCTTCCTTCGGCACTTCGTGTATCTGGAGAATCGTGGTCTTGAGCGTACTGATATTATGGAGAATCTCATTATTCCGGGAATTGATGCCGTAGAGCCCCAAACCGAGACGCACCATCTCCAAATGACGATCCGGGAAATGTTCAATCCCCGCACTGTTGCAGATATGACGCAGAATCTTGTGACTATAAGCCTGCTGAAGCTGCGCACTGCCTTTCAGGAACAATTCATACTGACGGGCGGAAAAGGCATCGAAATCGTCGCTGTCGCTCCCGACGAAATGGGAAAATACGGAACGGGGAATCACAGCCGACTGGCGTTTCAACCGCTCCACCAGCAACGGCATATCCTTTTCCGGGTCGAACCCTAACCGATGCATGCCCGTGTCTAATTTCACATGGATGGGAAAATGGGTCACCCCTTCTTTCTCCGCCTCGTGAATCAAGGCCTCCAACAAACGGAAACTGTACACCTCCGGTTCAAGGTCGTACTCGAACAAGGTCGGAAAACTGCTCATCTCCGGATTCATAATCATGATATTCGCCGTAATGCCGGCCTTCCGCAAGTCCACGCCTTCGTCAGCCACGGCCACGGCCAGATAATCCACCTGATGATCCTGCAGGGTTTTGGCAATCTCCACAGCGCCGGCCCCGTAAGCCGACGCCTTTACCATACATACCATCTTCGTCTCCGACTTCATGAAACTGCGGTAATAGTTCAAATTATCCACTACGGCATTCAAATTGACCTCCAATGTCGTTTCGTGCACCTTCAAGGCCAAGTGTTCCGTCAAAACGTCGAAACGGAAAGACCTTGCCCCTTTGATGAGAATCACTTCGTCGTGCAACGTATCCAACACACCGCTACCCAACAATTCATCCGTGGAACGATAAAAACATGCCTCCATGCCGAACAGACCTTGTACGGCAGACAAGCACGGACCGACTCCTATGAACTTCTCCACACCGCGCATAGCCACCAAACGGGCCACGCGGCCATACAAATCCTCAGGCGCACCGCCAGCCTGCTCGATATCACTCAAAATCAACGTACGTTTCCGCCCCGCACAATCGGGACGACGGTTCATGAAGTCGAGGGCGATATCCAAAGAATTATAATCCGAATTGTAACTGTCGTTAATGAGCGTACAACCCGAACGGCCTTCTTTCACCTCCAGGCGCATGGCCACCGGTTCGAGCACGGCCATCCTTGCGGCAATCGTCTCGGGACTCATCCCCAAATGCAAGCATACGGCCAGGCAGGACACGGAATTGGCCAACGAAGCCTCGTCGATAAAAGGAATAGAACAAGCTGCCTCCTTACCTTTATATATATAGGATACAACCGTCTCTGCCTCCCGCTTTTCCACCGATGCGATATATAAAGGTACATCGCGCCGCTGCCGCGACCATGCAAAGTATTCTCCTTTGAAAGCCGAACGGTTGACGCAACCGGCTACGCGCGCATCGTCCATATCGTACACCAGGACTTTGGCATCCTTGAACAACTTCAGCTTCTCCATACACTTTTGCTCATACGAAGTGAAATTCTCCTGATGCGCATCGCCCAAGCAAGTAAAAACCCCTATGGTCGGCTGAATCACCGACTGCAAAGCTTCCATCTCTCCCGGCTCGGAAATTCCGGCTTCAAAAAGTCCTACTTCGCTTCTCTCATCCAGATTCCATACGGACAAAGGCACTCCGATTTGGGAATTGTAGCTCCTCGGCGAACGGGTGACGTTCTTTTCAGGGGACAACAACTGGTAAAGCCACTCCTTGACCACGGTCTTCCCATTACTTCCGGTTATACCCACCACCGGAATGTCGAAGGCCTCGCGATGACGTTCGGCCAAGCGTTGCAAAGCTTTCAGCGGACTGACCACTTGCAGGAAATTGGCATCGGGACAGGATGTCATGTCTTCCGGCAAACGGCTGACCACAAAAGAGCGTACCCCCCGGCGATAAAGTTCGGGAATATAACGGTACCCGTCGTTGCGACGGCTTTCCAACGCAAAAAACAAAGTATCTTCAGGGAAACACAAAGAACGGCTATCCGTTAGAATCCACCGGACTTCCACCGCTTCGCTACCCCACAAATGAGCGCCGACGAGCGAAGCTATTCTTTCTAATGTATAAGACATAATCCTCAATATTTTAGCAGATCTTTCAATCTTCCGTACTCGGTTGTATCGGCTAATTTCGGGTATTTTTCAGTAAGTCGTTCCATCTTTAACATAGTTTGACGCAGGAAGTCCCGATAAGCCGCCGATTCCGGATGCAGCGGACGGTGGGACAAAGCCTTGGCCACGGCCTCCCATTCCGCCATGAAGCTTCGTGTTTCCGCCGGGAAACAGACTTCCGAGAAACGTTCCCAAATATACTCTACCGCCACCTCGGACGGATGCAGCATGTCTGCCGCATAAAACCGGTAATCCCTCAACTCATCCAGCACGATTTCGTAAGCCGGGAAATAGAAGCAACGTCCCTCGTGCGCACGACATATCCCGTCTACGGCCAACAACAGCACGGCTTTCCCCAACCGGCTGCCATGGAAACCATATTTGGCATAACGGTAGGGACTGACCGTAAAAACGATTTGCAGGGACGGATTGACCTGCCAAAGAGCCTCCAATGCCTCTCCGAGTACCTCCTTCGCCCCCTCCACGTCCAACTGCTCTTCCGTAAACCGCGCCCCGGGCTGCTTATGGCAATTCGCAACCACCCGCCCGTTGTCATTCAGACGGTAATAACGGTTCGTACCTAAAGTAAGGAACAGTACTTTCAGCGACCTGAACCGGGCAGCTTCTTCACGGCGCACGTTTTCCAGACGGGCACGGCATTCCTCACGGTTCTCCGCAGAAAAGGAACTGTCATTCAGCCAACTGTGCCACAGTCCTCCAGATTCGAAAAAAATATCCTCGGGCAACGGCTCCACGGTAGCCATCGCCCTGCACCACGCGGCTATACTCAACGGATTGTACAATACCCCGAACGGATTGGCATGCGCATCCAGTCCCGACTGCACCATACGCCGGCCGATATGGTCGGCAAAGCAAGACCCCAACAGGGTAAGCCCGTCTCCGGGATGGATATGCAATCCCTTCATCTCAGTTTCTACTGTGGTACGAAACTTCATATCTCACATTCGTTAAATGTCAAAACGGTATTTTTTCCTGCAAAAGTAAGCAAGATATATGAAATTATGCTAATTTTGCATGAACTAAATCAAGCTGATGACAAACAAAAATACATATAACCTTTTGTCGCAAATCAATATCCCGGCCGACTTGCGCCGATTGCCCATAGACAAATTGCCGCAAGTATGCGAAGAACTGCGCCGCGACATCATCGACGAGCTGGCAGACAATCCGGGACATTTCGCTTCCAGCTTAGGCGTCGTGGAGCTGACGGTCGCTTTGCATTATGTGTACGACACGCCTTACGACCGCATCGTATGGGATGTCGGACATCAGGCATACGGCCATAAGATACTGACAGGACGCAGGGAACGTTTCTCGACCAACAGGAAGCTGCACGGGCTGAAACCTTTCCCCTCTCCTTCCGAAAGCGAATACGACACGTTCACCTGCGGACATGCTTCCAATTCCATCTCCGCCGCTTTGGGCATGGCGGTGGCCTCGGCCAATCAGGATGAAAAAAGAAGGCACATCATTGCCGTCATCGGCGACGGTTCGATGAGTGGCGGTCTGGCTTTCGAAGGACTGAACAATGCTTCTTCTACCCCGAACGACATTCTCATCATCCTGAACGACAATAATATGAGCATAGACCGCAGTGTAGGAGGAATGAACCATTATTTCCACCAACTCCACACCAGCAGCCTCTATAACCGCCTGCGTTTCGCCGCTTCCCGTAAATTATTCAACTGGGGTTGGCTCAACGAGGACCGCCGGAAGCAACTCATCCGTTTCAACAACTCGCTGAAATCGCTTATCAGCAACCAGCAGAACGTATTCGAAGGTATGAACATACGCTACTTCGGCCCCAGCGACGGTCATGACGTCATCGAACTGGTGCATACGCTCCGGGTCCTGAAAGACATGAAAGGTCCTAAACTTTTTCATATACACACCGTCAAAGGCAAAGGATTCAAACCGGCGGAGAAGGCGGCAGACATCTGGCACGCACCGGGCAAATTCGACAAGGAAACCGGCGAACGCATACAGACGGACACGAGCAACCTGCCTCCACGTTACCAAGACGTTTTCGGACAGACCTTACTCGAACTGGCCCGGATGAACCCGAAAATCATCGGGGTGACCCCTGCCATGCCGTCGGGATGCTCGATGAATGTCCTGATGAAGGAGATGCCGGACCGGGCTTTCGATGTAGGTATCGCCGAAGGACACGCCGTCACCTTCTCCGGTGGCATGGCGCAAGACGGCCTCATCCCGTTCTGCAACATTTATTCCTCCTTTGCCCAACGAGCCTATGACAATCTCATCCACGACATTGCGATAGAACGCCTTAACGTGGTGTTATGTTTGGACCGCGCAGGACTGGTGGGTGAGGACGGTCCCACGCATCATGGAGCATTCGACTTGGCCGCACTCCGTCCCATCCCCAACCTCATCCTATCTTCCCCACTCAACGAGAAAGAACTGCGCCTGCTCATGTACACGGCACAACTCCCAGACCAAGGCCCATTCGTCATCCGCTACCCGCGCGGACGGGGTGTGCTGACCGACTGGCAATGTGATTTTGAAGCCATCGAAGTGGGGAAAGGACAACTTCTCAAAGAAGGAAAGGACATCGCACTGCTTTCGTTAGGCCCCATCGGCAATACGGCGGCAGAGGCCATCCGCCTGTTCGAGCAGCAACAGGCACAAGAAGGGCATCCTCTCACGGTAGCCCATTATGACATGCGTTTCCTCAAGCCGTTGGATGAAAACATCTTACACGAAGTTGGAACGCATTTCTCCCGAATCATCACGATAGAAGACGGAGTCATCCGCGGAGGATTAGGGTCTGCCGTATTGGAATATATGTCCGACCACGGTTTCTTCCCTAAAGTAACACGGATGGGACTGCCCGATTATTTCGTAGAACACGGCACGGTGGAACAACTACGGCAAATCGTCGGAATCGACCGGGATGCCATTGTATCACAACTCCGTTCCATTTCACAAAAGTAAATCCATGAAGATTATCATTGCCGGTGCCGGGGCTGTAGGCACACATTTAGCACAACTCTTAGCCAAAGAGAGCCAGAATATCACGTTGATAGACGAAAGTGAAGACAAACTTTCAAAAGTCGCCGACAACGTAGACCTCATGACCCTCAATGTAAAACCGACTTCTATCAGCGGCCTGAAAGAAGCCGGAGCCGCACATGCCGAATTGTTCATCGCCGTCATGCCCGACGAAATGAAAAATATCACCTGTTGCATGCTGGCCCATACACTGGGAGCGCAGAAAACAGTAGCCCGTATCGACAATGCGGAATACTTGGACGAAGAATACAAAACCTTTTTTAAAAACATGGGAATCAGCTCCCTCATCTTCCCGGAAATACTGGCCGCACGAGATATCATAGAAGGCATCAAACACAGTTGGGTCAGACAGTGGTGGGAAGTGCACGACGGGGCACTCGTCATGCTGGGCATCAAGTTGCGTGAAACCGCTGAAATCCTCAACATCCCGCTGAAAATACTGTGCGGACCGGACACTTGTTATCACGTCGTGGCTATCAAACGAGATGACATGACCATCATCCCGAACGGCGATGCCACGCTCCAACTAGGCGACATCGTGTATTTCATGACCACGAAGAAATACATTCCTTACATCCGCAAGATTGTAGGTAAAGAGCATTATGAAGACGTGAAAAACGTCATGATTATGGGAGGCGGACGCACGGCCATGCACACCGCCCTGAATGTCCCAGGGTACATGGAAGTGAAAATCATAGAAAGCGACCCCGCCCGCTGCAACGAGCTGAACGAGGCTTTAGGAGACAGCGACGTGATGGTTATCAACGGAGACGCACGTGACTCTTCACTACTGATTACAGAAGGCATACAGCACACACAAGCTTTCGTGGCCCTGACCGGACAAAGCGAAAGCAACATTCTGGCTTGCCTTACGGCCAAACGGCTGGGAGTGCGGAAAACCGTGGCGTTAATAGACAATCTGGACTATATCTCCATGGCCGAAAGATTGGATATCGGCACCATCATCAACAAAAAGACGATTGCCGCCAGTCATATTTACCAGATGATGTTGGATTCGGACGTTACCAACGTGAAATGCCTGACCGTGGCCGATGCCGATGTAGCTGAGTTTGAAGTAAAAGCCGGAGCCAGGGTCACCAAGAAACCTGTGAAAGACCTCGGCCTTCCCACCGGAGTTACTATCGGCGGACTGGTACGTCGCGGCGAAGGTATGCACGTAAACGGTATGACCCAAATTCAGGAAGGCGACAGTGTGGTCGTATTCTGCCAAAACATGTTCATTAAGAAGCTGGATAAATATTTTGCGTAGTTCCGGCATCCATGCGGTCTAACAAACACCGGATGTCCCGTTCAAGCAATTTATAAGGCGGTGCATCCTTAAAGCCTACATTCTTCCGAAGCATGTCTTCCACGGAATTCTGGCTATGTTGGTAACACGACAATTCGTTTTGCCGCTGTGTGTCGTGCTCGGCCAAATTACGGATTTCACGCTCACGTTCTTTACGCAGCAAAATACAAACAGGATCCAGCAAAGGGGAAATCACGTTGTCGAACAACGTATGTCCCTGAATATACAAATAAGTCGTCTCCGGAGTGACCCCCAAATCCAATAGCTCCGTCTTCAACATCTCGTAATCTTTTTTCGCCTGTGGGAAGTGGCGCTGCAGCCAAGCTATCTTCCGGTTGACCCTCCGCCGCACAAGTTCCAATGTCTGTTCGGGATGGTACACATTAATATCACTGAAACTCACATGATTGCCAAACTCTGTCAAAGTAAACTCCCGGTAATGGTTCCGCCGGTACACCCAAACCGACCATACGAACAACGGCCAGATGATTTGGGAATACTCCTGCATGAAACTCTCAAAATCTACAATCTGACGGTCGTTGAGCGTGGCCATCACACAGACACGGTGCAACGTCGCCGCATAACACTGGTAGTTCTCGATGGCGTATGCGTAAGTATGGAACACGAAAGGATTTTTGTTAATCAACCGTGAGGTCGGCGTGGCCCCCTGCAACAAATAATCGTAGTCCGCATCGACGCAGGCTATCATATAATTTCCCAGTTGAGGGCCGAGCTTGTTCGTCAACACCAGTTTTTTCCCTTTGCCCAACGTACTGCGGGAAGGCAGCATGATTTCAAAATAACGGCTGTCATCCTCGAAATCATCCAATACGGTCCGCCAGAAGAACACATCATCGTAACTTTCCACATACACCACGATTTTCCGCCGTGCCGTTTTGGGTTTCAACCTCTGCGCCGCTCCCAGATACAAAGAAGTCAGGTTCTCAGACAATCTCTTGGCCATAACGTTCCCCTCCCTTCCTCAGAAAATTATTGTGTAATGTCGGTCACTTCCGTCACGGCATCCATCCATCCGTTCATGATCATGGCCGGCGAATGCGTCGTCAGGATGATTTGGACATTCGGATTCAACTGACGTATCAGCGTAATCAGCTTCTGTTGCCACTCCACATGCAGACTGATTTCCGGTTCGTCCATGAATAGCACGTAAGGCTGACGGTCTTCCACCAATACGGTCAACAAAATCACGAGCATCTGCTTCTCGCCGGAAGAGAGTTTGTAAGGCGAAAGTATCTCACCGAACTGCTCCAGTTGTATTTCATTGCTGCTGCGGACGATTTTCTTTCCGGTCTCGCTGAACAGCTCGTCCACCATATCTTGAAACTGCACCCGGGCCTGAGCCGCCATTTTCGCCTTTTCCCGTGCCTCGGGGTCGCCGCTCGTCAGCAATGCAATCATACGGTTGCCCACATTGACCTGATAGTCCAGGAAACGCCGCTGCAAGAGATAAAGCTGCCAGTCCAGCTCGGTAGCCACCCTGTCATCCGCTAATTTTTCCAGCAAATTGCTGTGAACCAAAGGACGGTCGAAGCTCCGCACCACATCGAACCTTACCGTCACGGCGTCTGCCGGTTCGTATGTCAGTTTCACATCGGGCTTGGCCGGACATCCTTCTTTGACCACCTGCAAAAGCCTTAATATCACTTTGTTCAGAATCGTACTCTTGCCGACCCCGTTCACACCGCTCAGGATATTCACCTTACGGTTCAATTCCCACACGATATGCTTCTGCCCGCTCCAAAGCGAGTCGATCTCGATACGCCGTATGTACTCACCTATCTTATCCATAGTCTGCGTTTTTCAGAATCCTTCTTACCCGAAGATAGCGAACGGTCATGCCGAATCCTATCTTCGCTTTAGCAAAGATAAGTTTTCCCATAGAAAGAAGCAACGGAAAGATGCTAAAATTTGTGATGAAAGCACTAACTTTGCAGTTGTTTTCCCGATACATGTAATTTCAAGAAAGATGTATAAAGATAAAAACCTGACAGGCCACCTTTGCATGTTTGCGGCCTGTGCGGCTTGGGGACTGATGTCACCCTTAGGCAAAGATGCCATGGCACATGGCATCAGCGGATTGGCATTGGTAAGTTTCCGGGCGGTCGGCGCAGCTTTATGCTTTTGGCTCACTTCCCTTCTCGGCCGACATAAAGAAGATGTCGCTCCCCGGGACTTACTGATGTTTTTCTTTGCCGGTATGCTGGCCATCGTGTTCAACCAATGTTGCTTTACGATAGGGCTATCCCTGACATCCCCGGTCAACGCCAGCATCGTCACCACCACCCTTCCCATCGTGACCATGATTTTGGCCGCCCTGTTCCTGAAAGAACCAGTGACCAACAAAAAGGTCTTGGGGATTTTTTGCGGAGCCATCGGCGCCCTGCTGCTCATTTTAGGCAACGGGCACGCAGCCCAGAATGGCAACGGCAACCTGACGGGCGACCTGCTGTGTCTTACCGCCCAATGCAGCTTTGCCGTCTACCTGACCATATTCAAGAAACTAATACAAAAATATACCGTGGTGACTTGTATGAAATGGATGTTCACTTACGCCACCATCGTCATCCTGCCTTTCACTTATAAGGACCTGGCCATACTGCCATGGGCTGAAATCCCGGCAACCACTTGGTTTGAAACGGCCTTTGTGGTCTTCGTGGCTACTTATCTGGCTTATATCATGATGATGACAGGACAGAAACTGCTGCGCCCCACCATCGTGAGCATGTACAACTACGTGCAACCCATCGTGGCCTGTATTGTCAGCGTAGCCACAGGGTTAGGAGTATTCGGATGGAGTCAGGGGGCAGCCGTCCTTTTGGTTTTCGGAGGTGTATGGTTGGTCACCCAAAGCAAAAGCCGTGCCGACCTGAAAACAGAACATCCATCCCATACCGATCCCGAATCCTGAACCGCCATGCCCGCATCATCCATCTTATGGCTCCAACAGCAACGCCGCTTGCTCGAGCTGGAATACGAATACGAAAAGGCGCAGTTCCGCGCCCAAACGGAAACGGCCGGCGTAACCCGTAAAATCAAACAAGGACTATGTTGGTATCCGCTCTGCTTAGGACGAAGTTACTACAACTCGCTCAACCAATTAGTCATAGAGGTGGAACGCACGGAATACACGGACACAGACCACGGGTTCGAACCGGGAAAACAAGTATGCTTCTTCACTCAAGACGCTTCCGGAGACTTACGACGAAACGGACACGGCGGCCAACTGCATTATTTTCACTTCACCGGCACCGTAAGTTTCGTAGACGGCAATAGGATGGCGGTAGTCCTGCCGGACATGGAAGCCCTTTCGCATCTGAGGGAAGACGGCCGCATCGGCGTGCAACTCTACTTGGACGAGACTACCTACCGCCTGATGTTCGAAGCTCTGGACCGGGTGAGCGCCGCACGGCACGGCCGCTTGGCCGAACTGCGCGACATTTTTCACGGCACAGCGCAGGCCGGACATTTCTCCTTCCAACCGATACGTTTCTCTTGGCTGAACCCCACGCAAGAAATTGCCGTCAACGAAGTGTTGCGTGCCAAAGACGTGATGATCGTGCACGGCCCTCCGGGAACGGGCAAGACCACCACCCTTGTGGAAGCCATCTACGAGACGCTCCACCGCGAAAGCCAAGTATTGGTATGCGCCCAAAGCAACATGGCCGTAGACTGGATTTCGGAGAAACTGACCGACCGGGGTGTGGCTGTGCTGCGCGTGGGCAACCCTTCGCGCGTGAATGACAAGATGTTGTCGTTCACCTACGAACGGCGTTTCGAAGCACATCCTTCTTACCCCTCGCTTTGGGCCATCCGCAAAGCCATCCGCGACCTGTACGCCCACCGCCCGTCGTCGGGCCGTGAAGCCTTTCACCAAAAGGTAGCCCGCCTGCGCGACCGGGCTACCGAACTGGAAATCGCCATCAACGAAAGCCTGTTCAACGAAGCGCGGGTCATTGCCTGCACGTTGGCAGGCAGTGCCAACCGCGTACTGGCGGGTAAGAAATTCCCTACCCTGTTCATCGACGAAGCCGCCCAAGCCCTCGAAGCTTCCTGTTGGATTGCCATCCAAAAGGCCGGACGCGTCATCCTGGCCGGCGACCATCGCCAACTTCCTCCCACCGTGAAATGTCCCGAGGCCCTGAAGGGCGGACTGGACCGCACGCTGATGGAAACCATTGCCGCCCGACATCCTTCTGCGGTCAGCCTGCTCCGCACGCAATACCGCATGAACGATGCCATCATGCGCTTCTCCAGCGAATGCTTCTACGACGGAAAGGTGGAAAGTGCCCCGGAAGTGAAATACAGGGGCATTCTGGACTGGGACACGCCGATGGAATGGATAGACACGGCAGACGAGGAACAGACTGCCCTATACCTGACGGAAGAACCTTCCGGCGCGGTGTGTGCACCGGTTCTCCCGACGGTTGAGGTACCCGACTTCAGAGAAACCCGCAATCCGGACAGTACCAGCCGCTCCAATCCCGAGGAGGCACGGCTCACCCTGAACATCCTGAAAGCCTATTTCCAAAAGATAGGCAAGGAAAGGATATTGGCGGAACGCATCGACACCGGTATCATATCCCCTTACAAAGGCCAAGTGCAACTGTTGCGCGCCTTGCTCCGCCGGGATGCCTTTTTCAAACCCTACCGCCACCTGCTGAGCGTAAACACCGTAGACGGGTTCCAAGGGCAGGAACGCGACGTCATCCTCATTAGTCTGGTGCGGAGCAACGAGAACGGACAAATCGGCTTCTTGCACGACCTGCGCCGTATGAACGTAGCCATCACGCGGGCTCGCATGAAACTTATTCTCGTGGGCAACAGCCATACGCTATGTCGTACACCATTCTATAAACTGCTGCACGGCTACATCAAATCATTAGACGCCCAATGATTTCCCCGCTCCCACGAGGATACTAAAAACCGCCTGTTATCCTCACGACAACAGGCGGTCCAACCTTAACTAATCAAAATATACTTTCCCATACGGAAAGCCTATTTCATTCGATTCTCCACTACTTCCCAATTAATGATCTGCCACAAAGCTGCGATATGGTCGGCGCGCCGATTGCGATAGTCTACGTAGTAGGCATGCTCCCAGACATCGAATCCCAACAAGGGCACATAGCCCATCGTCACAGGATTTCCGCCATTAGGG
>ULVB01021762.1_pt1 | contig 15035 bp, 6 predicted proteins | sample 1959071 | NCBI WGS metagenome assembly ULVB01 (sample SAMEA4835776, study PRJEB28245) | human gut metagenome | biome: gut microbiome; material: fecal sample | place: Denmark | collected 2008 | reverse complement strand
TTCATACTCAACGTTTTAAAGTTTCACTTATTACAGTTAATGATGGTGATGTAGAACTACCTGAAGATTATGAAGGAGTTCCACTTGATAAAATTAAAAGAACTCTAGATAAAGTTCCAAGACCTATTAGACTTACTAATAATCTTCCTTTTGATAGAGTTAGTTCTGTAGGATATAAAACTAATAGAGAATTTCCTTATATTAAAGAAACTACTGCTAGATTTAAAGGAAGTGTTCCTGGTCTTTGTGGTGCTATTAGTTATGACTATATTAATGAATATCTTTATTTATTTCCAGCTAGTAAAGATAGAATTGTTCCAGTAGATGCTATTGTTATTGAATCTGCTTTTGAACATCCTAATCAAATTCTAGATATTAATGGAGACCTTACTGTTGAGAATCATCTTTATGATGACAACGAGTGGTTACTTAGTGAAGATATGATTGGTCAAATTAAAGAAATAATATATAAAAGGGAACTATTAAACCAACATCAAGAAACAGATGAAGTTCCTAATGCTATAAAATATAATTAGTATATGACTGCTGTAAGACTTAATCCAATAAACATGAGTAAGTATCATCAAGATATGAAAGATGCTTTTACTCTAGAACTTGAAAGAGCTAGACTTTCTTATGATGAACTAGCTGGTAACATAGTTGAAAAACGTTCTAAGATTGTTCCTTATGTTGATAGTTTTGCTCTTCCTGTAATTGACTATCCAGAATTTCAACAGAACAAGTATATAAATGGTCGTCTTGAAAATGCTGCAAAAGGTATGTATGAAGATAAACGTAATGACCTTGAACATAAACATCTATGTTTTAGACTTGTTGCTTATGCTGTTGATTTACGAAAAATGAGTGAGTTAGAACAAAAGATTAAACTTTATGAGAAATGTATTGCTCTAAATTATGCTGAGTATAGAAAGATAGTTGGTATATTTTATAATAAAGTACATGATGTTCTTATTCTTAAAGCTCATGGTTATCGTCTTGAAGGTAAACTAGGTTATATTTGCATTAATAGAGTTCTTAATACTGGTTGTAAGATTTGTGATTTTGTTGCAACTAATAAATACAAAAAAGAACTTGAAGCTAAAGGCATTAGAATTTGGAATAGAGAAGAAGCTGAATTTGCTAAAGCTAATGGTTTAGAATATGATGCAGTTGACCCTAGAATTTATAAAGCTGATGAAAGTTGGTATGAACTTGCTCTTTGTAATTGTACTCTTCATAGAGCTTATGGTTATAAATTAAGCATGATTGATTATCGTTCTGTAAAAGTCAGACAATATAATAATGAAGGTTTGATTAAACTTACTGGTGGTGATAAAGAAAAGATATGTCATTTACCTGTATCTCTAAAGATTAAACTAACTCTGTGTTTACAAGTAGATAAATTAATGTATACTAAATTTGTTAGAAATGAAAATCAAACAAAATGTGGATTTGAAACGCATCATTGGTAAAGTTGATAATGACTTTAATCTTAGTGAAAGTGATTGGATTCCTCGTGCTGCTGCTTGGATAATTGATGCACTTAGTCAAATGAAATGTCTTCCTATGGCTAAGAAAACTAGAAGACTTCAAATAGTTAATCGTATAGGTATATTTCCTTGTCAATTAAATACTACTGATATTAAAGTATTTGATGATTATGGTTGCGAAATAAAACAACTTGAAGCTAATAATAGTTGTTGTAATTCAGGATTTGGTTCTAAAATTAATGTAGAACCTAGTCCTGAAATTGCTGTTATAGATGATACCAATAAAACTGGTCGTAATTTTATGAAGGTTGCAACTATTAGAAGAGCTGATGATAGTCGTAACTTTGTAATAACTAATAATGGTCATATTGAACTTAACTTTGATACTGATTGGATAAATGTTCAAAGTTTTGAACCTATGACTTATCACGATGATTATTATGATTGTGAAGTTCCAATGGTTTATGATAATGGTATTCTATTAGAAGCTATAAGTTTTTATATTCTATATAAATATCTTAGTCGTGGTAGTCATCATCCAGTATATGATTTAAAAAGTAGTAGTCCTGTTACTAATCCTTATATTCAATGGAAAGAATTAAAGAGTAAAGCTATTGCTTCTGTTCGTAATGATTTATATAATGCTGATGGTTGGAGAAACTTCTTCTACAACTCAACATTTGACCCAAGAAGATAATAATTATGAATATAGTAAAAGAACTCAATTTAAATAAAACTCCAAACGTTGTTCCTAATGGAAGTTTGGTGTTTGCTAAGAATATTAAAGTTAGTCCTGATAATTCGTATATTACGAATGAAGAAGGATTAACTTATGCTTTTAGTACTCCAGTTGAAGGTAAAATAGTAGGTATAATTCCTTGTATGAAAGAGATTGTAATACTTAGTTACCTTGAAGCTGATACCGGTGAACATAGTTCTCACATTTATCGTTGTGTAGAAAATGAAGTTACTGGTCTTTTAGACTTAAATGAAGTAGGTAACGCTTGGACTTATAGTGGTGGTAAAATTGTAGGTACTTATACTTATAATGTAAATGGTGAACTTATTATAGCTATTGGTGAATATGATATTGTTAAAGTTGAAGAAGTTGCTGGTAGAGATGACGATGTTATTAATCCTGGTGATGAAGACGATAATGACAATAAAGTAAATGTTCAAAAAATAACTAAAGAATATATTCCTTTAAAAACTATAAATCTAGATAGAGCTAATGCTAGTGATAATCCTGAAGTATATTCAGTTTGTGCTAACATTCCAATAGCTAATATAAGTCTTGAAGAAAGAGTTCCTGGTAATAGTATGCCTAATGGTATATATCAATTCTTTATTCGTTATGAAATAGATAAAGATTATTATACTAATTGGATGCCTTTAGGTGGTTCTTATCATGCTCTTAATATAGAGAATAAGACTGTAATTAATCATATATATGATGTTACTGGTGGTTCTAATTTAGCTTTAACTCGTTGTGTAGCTGCATACAACAATGATAATAAAGATTGTAACTATAATTTTAAGTTTCGTATAAAGTTTGATGATACTTATAATTATAAAGCTTATCAAATAGGTTATATACTTAAACATGAAGAAACTGCTCTAGCTCGTATTTGGCGTAAGTTTAATACTGATGTTCGTGACTTCATTTTTGATGCTGGTAATTTTGAAGAAACAACAATAGATGAATTAACTGCTAATAGTTTTAATTTATTTAATGTTGCTTCTCTTTGTAATTATGAGAATCGTCTTTATATTGCAAACTATGATGAGAGTGATTATAATGTAGACCTTACAAAATATGCTGAAGGTATTAGAGCAAACATGATTTATGAACCTTGTTCTGATTTAGATTCAGTTAAGATTAATACTGTAAATTATGAGACTTATACATTTAATTGGTCAACTGGTGGTATAAGTGCTGCTATTGTTGAGATTAAAAAACCTTCTAAAGATGTTATTGTAAATGTCAATGGTCAACGTACAACTTATCATGCTGTAATTAATGCTAGAGACTATAATGAACTTAAAAGATATGTATGTTGGGTAGTATCAAATAGTGAGAATATTGCTGATTTTGATAATTGTGCTTTTGGTGGTTATGGTGGTAAACATGTATTTCCATGTACTAATGTAGCTTTTGGTATTTATGGTGGAGACAATCCAACATTTGATATTATTACTGTTCCTGTTAAAGGTTATTCTGATAGACTATATAGTAATTTAGGACAAGGCGGTGGAACAAGTCATAAACATACTGGTCTTAAACTTACAAAAGATGCTAAAGGTTTCTTACTTCATGGTTATACTCATGTAGCTTCATATCGTCCTAATAGATTTAGAATGAGTAAAGGTACAAATACTAGAACTTATTCAAATACTATTATGGTAGATAATGCTATCAGAACTTTAATGCCTAATAGTGTATATAACTTCTTCATTCATTATGTTCGTAAAGATGGTAGTTATACTAATGGTTATCAATTAAAAAATGATGTTCGTCCTGATGCTATTATTAATTCTGTATCAATGACTGGTAGTAGAAGTGTAGATGTTCAATTAAGTAAATTAACTTCATTAAGAGAAAGAACTAGTAGTATTACTTCTGGTAAGGATAGAGATTTTACTAGTTTACTTTCTATTGATGCTCTTAAAGATAAGTATGCTTATGAAGTTGTTAGTACTGCTGTTTCTCCTAGCTATTCTGATACTTTAAGAGGTACTAGTTTTGGTTATTATAAGAATTATAATGGAGACCTTTTATTTAAAACTGGTTCTACTCATAATTTTAATAATACTAACGATAATGTACTTTATAGAATTAAAGTTGGTTTTACTAATATAAAAATACCTGATGGTTATGTAGGTTTCTTCTTTAGTTATGAAAAGCCAGAAACTACAAATAGTTATCAAGCTTATTGCATTAAGAAAACAAACACTGGTGCATTGTTTAAAGCTAGTGAAGTAGAAACAGGTAAGATTAATTATAATGGTTCTATTTATATTCCTGAATATAAAATAACTAATAATGGTTTTGAACTTCCTACTACTAATCCTGCTTATATAAATAACGCTGGTATTGTAGCTAGTAATGCAGTAGATGATGACGATTTAACTAACACTGTAAATACTGCTGGTTCTGATGGTGGTATAGTTCTTTCTCTTAAAGACGGTAAAGGTAAAGTTACTCCTGAAATAGGAGAAGTAGGAAATGTTATGATATTCAATCGTAACATATATTGTAAGAAAGATAAACAACTTATTAGTTTTGGTCCTATATGTTTTAAACATTCAGACATTGAAACTTATAGTTATGCCGATGTTAAAGACGATACTAAGTTCCCTAATAATTATGTTAATGATTACGATTTTAATTATCCTGCTTTTTATGTTAATGATAAAACTTTAGTATATGACCGTAAGGTATATATATCTGATACTGGTAAAGTATATGATATATCTGAAAGAAATGCTATTGCTAAAGATTGGACATCGTTTACTAAAGCTTATGCTAGAATTGTCAATTATAGTAAGTTTAGTAGAGTTAATACAAATGCTATTTCAATAAAGAAAGAACCTGAGTATTTAGTAGGTGTTTTAGGTAGTGAAGAAGGTGGTACTGGTACCCATCAACGTAGTGCAAATATTATTGTTAAGCCGTTAAATGCTACAGACCTTATAGAACTAAAAGATACGTATATAGAAAGTAATTATAAACTTTATACTAATTATAAAGATAATCTTAATTATGATTCTTATAAACGTGCTACTATTCGTCGTAGTGATGTAATTGGTGATGAAAGTCTTGCTAACTCATGGAGACACTTTAGAGCAAACAACTATAAAGTGGTTTCTAAGAACAAAGGCAACATTACAAATATCGTTGGCGTAGGCACTGCATTTTTCGTCCACACGGAGCATTCTTTATTTTACCTTAATAGAGATAACCTCCTCAAGACATCGGGCGATACAGCGCAATTAAAAATGCCAGATTTGTTTGAAGTAGAACCTATTGAACTATTTACTAGTAATCACGGTTATGGTGGTCTTCAACATCCTCAAGCCTGGACTGTTAATAGTAATGGTTATTGGTTTGTAGATGCAGATAATAGAAGAATATATAACTTTGATAATAATCATCTTACTGATTTAACTAGTGATATTCTTAATTGGATGAATAATGTTCAAATAGCCGATGCTCACATGGTTACAGATTTTGCTAATGCTCGTGTAATTATGTGTCTTGCTTATTATAGTGAAGATGTTGGAGATAGAGAACATAATCAGCCTGCTTATATTACTTTATCATTTAATATGATTAGTAAGAAGTTTGTTAGTCTTCATGACTATAAATTTAACTTAGGTGTAAATACTAAAAATCATTGTTATTTTTATTATGCTGTAACAACTAGTTCTTTCCTTTATTGTTTTCATAAAAATACTCCTTTAGGATTCTATGGTAAAACTGGAGATTATGCTGGACTTGATGACCATGCTTATGGTTTCCCAGCTATGAGTACAAATCTTACTATAAAGAAAGAAGATGGTAGTGAAGAAACTAGAACTGTTCATCCTGCTATATTTGATGTTATCGTAAATGAAAATTACAATATTCCTAAATGTATTAATTCTATTAGTTATATACTTAATAAAGAATATGCTTACTTTAGTAATCAAGTTACTAGAATGGCTGAACCACTTATGGGTAATGGAACTTATGGAGATATAGAACATTATAGTGGCGATAAACTTCGTATTTATACTGATAGTAATGATACAGGTGACTTAGATATTTCAGGGCATAAAAATATCAATGATGATACTGTAACTAGAGATAAAACTCCAGATTACAAAGTTCCTTATTATGATAAAGGTATTTGGAACTTTAATTATATAAGGAATTATATTAGTAGTAAACTTACTAAAGAAGAGATATGTAAACGTTATAACTTGGATATTAATAATCTTACTCCTACACAAGAAACTAAGATTCAGACTATGCTTAATAATCCAAGTGATGAACGTAATCTAGTTTATGGTCGTTATTTCGTTGTTAGATTTATCTTTAGAAATATAGATAATGTTCCTTTTAGATTTGAGGATTTAAATATTAATTATTCAAAGTATTAAATTATGACTGGAAAAATTAAAAGAAGAAGTCTTCGTTGTGGTGGTAGACCTAAAGCTGACTTCGGTAGTATTTTTACTACATTTATTGCTCCTGCTTTAGGTGTTGCAGGTTCTGTAGCGGATTCTGCTATAAGTAAAACCCAAGTTTCAAAGAGCAATACTAAACCGGCTGTTAAAGATACTAACACAGAAGTTACTAATAATAATACTTCTGTTGAGAATCTTCCTACTATTCAAGTTCCTACTAAAGAACCAATTAGTGGACTTGTTACTAGTAATACTATTATTCCTAGTGACCCAACTAAAACTCCTGCTATGAAATTAGGTGGTAGAAAGAAATGTTGGATTGGTGCAGCTATTGGTGCTGCTACTAGTATAGCAGGTTCTTTATTTGGTGCTGCTGCTCAGAAAAGAGAAATGCGTCGTCAAAAGAGTATTCAAGATTGGCAGAATACAACTCAAGAAGCTGCTAATATGACTACTACTCTTAATAATAGTCAAGATTATCAAGAAGATTATCTTAGACAATTTAGAACTGCTGCTAGACTTGGTAAGACATTAGGAGCTAAAGGTATTTATATTACTGATGGTGGAGATGCTACTAAGATAGGAAACAACACATACCTTGTACGGGGCGGCTCTCACGAAGATGTGAATGAGACTGGTCAAACCGGTATCGGTATTAACGTTGGTGGTAATGAAGTTGAAGCTGAAGGTGGTGAAGTTGCTCAGAAGAAGAATGGTGCTTTAAGAATCTTTAGTGCTCAACCTATTCTTAGTAATGGTATGAGTCCTGCTCAAGCTATTCTTAGAGGTTACAATAAAGATTCTGTATTTAGTCAACAACAAGCTTTTAAGAAAAGAAATGGTCTTAAAGATGATGGTAGTAAAGCTGCTTTTGGTAATCTTATTACTATGCCATTTGCTGGTATTGCTAAAAATGTTGTAGATTATTTTAGTGGTACTGGTAAATACACTCCTAAACGTGTAAAAGTTAGCAATAAAACTGTTAACAGAAAACCAATAAGAAATGGTCAAGTTGGTAATTTTAGAGTAGTTAATGGAAAATATATTCCTAACGAAAAACCTCTTCGTCAAGTGTATCCTGAATTTGATATTATTAGTATGGGAAGAGGTCTTCCAGTAGGAAAAGCAGCTAAAGCTACAGCTAAAGCTGCAAAAAATGAAGTTAGTTATATTAATAGAATTAGTAAAAGTAGATTATATTCAGACAATCCTATAGTTAATACTTATGCTACTTATGCTAGAAGATATAATCTTCCAGATAAAGCTAGAGTTCCATATATGATACGTAGAGTTAAATCTGACGAATTGCCATCTATAAATAATGGTAGAATTACAATGAGTGGAGGAAGATTTAAGCATACTAATTTTACGTATGATAGACCTGTAGTTTCTCATAGAAAAGGAAAATGGGATACTGCACAACAAACATATTTAATTAATGGTAGAAAACTTGTTTCAGAAAATAAAGATAATTGGGGTAGTATTGAGCCTAGCGATATGTTTACTATCCAAGACCCAAAAGGAGGATTAACAGTTCCTACAAAAGATGTTATATTAGTATCTGGACATAAAGGTCTTTTAGGTCAAGCTAAAGCTAGTGGAATTAAAATTGCAACAAGTCCACAACTACAAAGAATAGAAAAAAGCATTACTCCTAGACAATCTCTTGGACGTTTTAACTTAGCTGGTGGAGAAAGAAGACATTATAATACTCCTTATTGGATTGATGTAAATAATATAGTAAAAGAATATGGTACTCCAAAAGTTAAAGATGTACGATTGCTTGAAGAAATGACTGGTCTTAAAAGTGGAGTTAGTAAGTTAAATAATAATGCTATAAAAATAATCAATGATGCTAAAGGTTTTGATAAATTATCATTAAATGAAGCTGAACAAGTTATGAATCAAACTTATCCTAATGGTAGAGGTGTTAATTTTGCTAACGATAGAGAAACTTATGTAACAAGTCAACTTCCTTATAATAATTTGTTTTATGACCCTACTACTTATGCTGAATCTAATTATGTTTTTCCAAAACGTTTTGGTGGTCGTTGTAAACTTAGAAATGGTGGTCTAACTTCTAAAGATAGAGGTTCCTCTAAACATCCTTATCCTTCTGTATCATCTAAAGATTTTGCAGGTGGTGGTAGAAGTTATCCTATTCCAACTAAAGCTGATGCTGTTGATGCTTTAAGACTTGCTGGTCTTCATGGAAGAATTGATGTTAGAAGTAAAGTATATAGTAAATATCCTAGCCTTCGTCCTAAAGCTGATACTGGTATCTTTGTTCCTTATAATAAACGTTATACTTCTATTTATGATGCTCCAGATTATGATTATGATTATAATGGTGGTAATATTTTAGGTAACAACGAAGTAACTATTACAGCTAAGAGAATTAAGCCTACTTTTATGAAACCAAATAATGATGCTATGAATCTTATTAAAGTTCCTAAAGAAGAAGTTCCTTATATTCCACAACATCATAATCGTAGTCGTACTATATTTAGTGGTGGAGATTATTTAGGATTAGGTATTGATACTCTTGCTGCATTAAGTACAGGTCTTGTAAATTATAATACTGCTGGTAAATATACTCTTCCTGATAGAGCTCCTATTATTCAAGCTAGTAAATTACCTACAACTTATAATGTCAATCCTGAAATAGAAGAGGTTAAACGTTATAGAGATAGACTTACTGGACAAACATTCAATAATACTTCAAGTTCTGTAGCTGCTCTTAATAGAAGTGGTGCTATTAATCTTGATGCTCTTTCTAATCTTAGTAAACTTTGGGCTACTAAAGAGAATGAAGAGAATAAGATGCTTACAGAAGATGCTAAGAATCAACAAACTGTTGCAGCACAAAATGTACAGAATGAACTTGCTCGTCAAAGTGAGATTGCTAGAATTAAGAATGAAGCTACTCAAGCTAAGGGTGATGCTCTTAATGTTGGTCTTAGTGGATTGTCTCAAGCTTGGACTAATTTCTGGACTGCTGGTAGAACTGCTTATGAGGATGACCAATCTAGACGTGCAATGATTGCTTCTAGTAAAGAAGCTACTCCTACTAGACTTTCTGAAATGGATTTTGATTTGTCTCCTGACATTTTAGCTAGTCTTTATAGAACTGCTAAAGATGATAGAACTAAACGTTTCTATTTATCTAGATTATCTCCTAAGCAAAGATTAAAATACGGTATAAATTAATATTATATAAATACTTCTGATAGTACTATTACTATCAGAAGTTTTACTATTTTTGTAATCAGTAATTAAATAATAATATTATGGCTTATAAAAACAATCAAAGTGGTATTACTATTGGAGGTTATGTTCCTCAACGTGTACCAGTTCGTTCAAATCTTGAAGCTCTTAGTCAAGCATTAAATAAAATTGATGAGCGTTCTGATAAAGCAATTCAACAAAAGTCTGCTATTACAAACGCTATTGGTCAGTTAAAACTTAATGCTGCTGAAGATAAATGGAAATACGATTATGCTAAACGTATTGAACAAAAGATTAATGATGCTGCTCAATATGGTGATTATAGTAGAGCATTAGATGTTGCTACTGAACTTGCCGGAAGTGCTACTTCTTCTCCTGAAGTTATGGGTCGTATTCGAGCTAACGAAGATTATGAAAAGAAGAAAGGTGAAGTTGAGTCTCTTGCTAATAGTGGAGTTATTAGTGGTCTTACTAAAGAACGTTGGCTTGCTCAAAATAAATATGCTTATGAAGATATTCGTGATGAGAATGGCAATATAGTTGGAGGTACAGATTGGAAAGCTGGATGGGACCCAGTTAAGAAAGTTGATATGTCTAGACTTGTTACACTTGCTGGTCAACTTGCTGCTCCTGTAAAACGCGCTACTATTAGTAGTTCTCAACATAGTGTTTCTGACGAACAAGGTGTAGGTAATGGTGGTACTAGTACTCCTGCAGGTCTTCGTTCTGTAAAAACTGGTTATAGTACTTCTAGTGGTTCTAGTTATCAAAGAGAAACTTTGACTAAACAAAAGATTGATGAAGTTTATAATCAACTTTTTGCTCTTGATGGAGATAATATGAATGCTCTTATTCAACAATATGATGATGTTCGATGGAAAGTTGATCAACTTAAAGATGAACTTAGTAATACTAGTGACCCAGAAAAACGTAAAACTATTCAAGATAGTATTGATGCGTTTAGTAATGATATTTACGATTCTAATAATCAACCTCTTAAAGTTAAAGAGTATATGCTTAGTAAGATAGGCATTATTACTAAAGATATGGCTTATGATAATACTAGTGTTAGTCATACTTCAGGTAGTTCTGAAAGTAGAGGTTTAACTTATGGTACTAAAGCTGCTCTTATTTCTGGTACAAATACTAGTAATATTACTGCTCCGCTTCCTACATTAGGTGGAAGTTATTATAGTAATCCTGGTGAAGTATCAACTAATATTCAAAATGGTAATTCTTGGTTTCTAGACCAACTTTCACAAGGTGGTGTATTAAATTAAAATAATAAAATTATGCTTAGTAAAAAAATATATAATCAATTTATAAGTGATGGAGATTATGTTGGTGCTGCTAATTATTTATCTCGTGCTCACTTTAGTGACCCAGTTAAACAGTCTCTTGTAAATCAAGCTATAAAGAAACTTAGAACTGATGGTCGTAGAATACAAGGTATGATGAGTAGAGCTGATAAAAATCAACGTAAAGCTTTTAGTTTTCTTAATGCTGTAAATAGTAATGGTATTCTTCCTGGTCTTAATAATGGTATAGATGCTGATGGTAATAGACGTCCTTCAGATAATGCCTTTAGTAAAGATTATGCTGAAGCTAAACGTAGATTAGGTAGTCAAGGTTCTAAAGAAGCAGAAAGTTTATCTATTAAGTTTGGTGGACAAACTGAGAAAAGGAGACTATTAGGTTTAGATTTTCTTGCTAAAGACTATGAATATAAAACTGATGCTTTTGAAGATATGCTTAGAAGAAGTAGACTTAGTAAAAACGCATTAATTAAATCAGGAGCTAAAGTTAAAGTAAAAGATGGTCAATATGTTCTTGATATTAGTAAACGTAATCCTTTATTTAATAAAGTATATAATGCTTTACTTAGTACTAAAGGTTATGACAATAAATATAGATTTCAAGTAGCTGGCATCGATGCTAAAGGTAAACTTATAGGTATTGGTGATAGTGACAAAGATTATATTAATTGGAGAAGTAGAACAGATATAACTGATACTGATGGTTATTATATTAATCCTACAGGTAATAATAATTTTGAAATGCCTAATAATATTATAGCTGTTGCTAACAAAGCTATCCGCCCCGTAAAAGATAACGATATTAATGGCTCTAAATTATCTACTGTTAGTTCTATGATTCTTCCTTTTAATAGCGCTCGTAGAAAACAAATTAGTGATGCTCTTAATACTGGTAGACTTAATAGTAAATTAGCTACTGCTCTTGTGAAAGAAAATAATGAAGCTATTCTTAATGGTCTTATGAATGCTGATTTTACTCAATATGAAATGTATGTTACTGATGAAGAAAATCCTGATGACCATACTACAGTTCGTCATTCAGTAGATAGTAGTAATGAAAAAGCTAACATTCAAGATTTAGTACGTGCAGCTATTTCTGATGGAACTATAAGTGCAGATAAACTTGATTATTATGTTTCACTTGGTATGCAAGGTAATCAAACTGGTTATGTTATTACTATTCCAAGTAAACTAGATAAGAATACAGAAACAGGTAATAGAGTTGAAGATATTAAACAAAATAGTCGTCAAATATTTATTCCTGATTTTATGAATGGTGAAGCTGAGAAACTATTCTCTCAAAATTCTCAGACTAGAGCTATGAAAGAACTTGCTAGTATGGAAATGTATAATTATACTGTTGATATTCCTCAAGATGGTAGACTTAATGTTTATAATGACCCTTCTACTGGAAAGGCAGTTTATCAAATGGAATATAATAGTGGTAGAGTACAACCTTTAACTAGAGAAGATGCACTTCGTAAAGTTAATAAAATGCTTATAGTTGAGGATGGTATTGATTTAGCTAATAAACAATTTTATGATGAAGATGGTAATCTTCGTAAAGGTCTTAAAAATAAAGATGGTTCTTTAAATGTTCAATTTCAACAAGATTTAAATAGACAAGTAGACACTTATGTTACTAGTGCTATGAGTGAACTTTATCCACAAGCTTGGCAAAGTTTTGCTCCTATTGCTAATAATGTTATAAATGGAGATTTTTCATCTGAAGAATATAAGACTAAATTAGCTAAAGCTATGGATAGTTTTGTAGATACAGATAATATTAATCTTATTAATAATCAAAGAGCTATTTATTCTAATTATATTCTTAGTAATATAGGAATGTATGATAATGATGCTTATAATATTGATTAATTATGAATACAGAAAATGTTTTTAATAATAGTGGAATTATAGTTAGTAATCCTAATTATAATCCTAAAACAAAGAAGGGTCGTGCTCAACAACCCTTCTTTCATACTTTAGATGTAAGCCAAGATATTACATCTGGTGCAGCTAATGAATTTGCAAAGAATGCAGACAATGCTTGGGTAATGGGTGATACTCATAGTTATCAACGTTATGGTGTTACTCCTAATATTATTACAAATCTTGATAAAGAGCGTGCTGAAAATCAATCAAACTTTGCTAAAACATTTAATTCTTTAGGTCAAGCTCTTGTTAGTGAAACAATTCTTGGTACAGTTAAAGCTGTACCTGATTTGTTTGATGCTATTACTAATGGTATATTTCAATCTGATGGAGATTATCAAAATCCTATTAGTAATAAACTTCAAGAATGGCAAGATTATTTTAGAAATGAAGTTGCTCCAATATATAGTGACCCTACTCGTAATGATATTTATAATGGCGGTCTTACAAATTGGGGATGGTGGACTAGTAATGCACCTAGTGTAATGTCTAGTTTAACATTACTTCTTCCTAGTACTGGTATTGTTAAAGGTATTGGTTATCTTGGTAAGCTTGCAAAGACTTCTAAGTTAGCTAGTATGACTAGAAATGGTATTAAAGGTATTGCTGGTATAGATAGAGCTATAAATTCTAATAGAGAACTTAATGCTTTACAAAAAGGTATTAATAAAATTATTGGTAGTAATGGTATTGTTGTTGGTTCTGATGTAGAAAGTGCTGCTAGTAGATTTGCTAGTATTGGAGGAAATGCTCTTTTACAACGTACTATGGAGAATTATCAAGAAGCTCAAGGCGTATATAAAGATATGTACAATGAAGCTTATGATAATCTTAATAGAATGAATGCTCAACAATATCAAGCTTTTGTTAATAAGAACCCTGAACTACTTCAAGATACTGATACTAATGATAAAGAAGCTGTTGCAAGACGTATTGCTAAGAAGTCTGCTGATACAGATTTTCTTATGAACTATAGTAATATAGTATTTGATGTTATTCAAATGTACGGTCTTCGTAACATGTGGAAAGGTATTAGAAATTCTGATGCTGGTAGTGCCGCTGTAAGTCGAGCTGCAAGATTAGAAAAACTTAAAGTTGGTAAAACTGCTGAAGAGTTTGAAAAGTACTATGCTAATATAGGTAAGATGAAAAAAGCTGGTTGGTGGATTAAAGACCATGCTAAAGCTGAGAAACTTGTAATAGCTGGAGAACTTAGTGAAGGTATTGAAGAAAGTGTTAACTATATATCTCAAATGGATGGTATGAATGTTGGTAAACTTCTTCTTAGTGAACAAGATGCTGACCATTCTCCTTTTGATAATCGTCTTCAAAAGTATCTTAAAAGTGGAGGACTTGCTGATTCTGCTTTTTGGGGTGTATTAGGTGGTGTTGTATTTCATCATTTAGGTAGTGGTTTTGGACGTGTTAGACAAACATTTGAAGATAGAGCTAATAAAAAAGAAGATAAAACTACTGGTGAACAAGGTAAGTCTTCACCTTTTAGTATTAGTGAACTTGGTGAAACTAAGTCTCGTAAAGCTGATATTGCTCACTGGGGAAAAGATACTAATCTTTATATTGAAAGGATGAATAAAATTAATGATGGAAAGAATCCTTTTGATAACGATAAAAGTTTTACTAGTCATGAAGAAAGTCAAGCTGCTAAAGAAGCTGCTGAAAATGATTTTATTACTACATTAGCATTACGTGCTGGTCATCATGGTAATCTTGATTACTTAAAATCATTCTTACAAAGTGAAGAAGTTCGTAAAGCTATGGTGGAAAAAGGTGTAGTAAATGAAGCTGAATCTAAACAAATTCAAGCTAATAATGTTGCTAAAGTTGATGCTGTTATGGACGCATATACTAAAGAACTTTCAGGTCTTATAGGTAT
>ULVB01029738.1_pt1 | contig 15068 bp, 7 predicted proteins | sample 1959071 | NCBI WGS metagenome assembly ULVB01 (sample SAMEA4835776, study PRJEB28245) | human gut metagenome | biome: gut microbiome; material: fecal sample | place: Denmark | collected 2008 | reverse complement strand
GGCTAAGGGAAGATTCGATTATTAGCTCCGAATGTTTTTCCCATATCCAAAGCATGATCTCCTGAACAATTTCTTCCGCATCTTCCAGCTCAACAAAGCGGCGGGCATAAGCGCATAACATCGGATAATACTTCCTGAACAGACTGTCGAATGCTTGTTGTTCCCCCTTTCGGAGGGAACTCAATAGAGCCATATCTTCCATATTTCTGTCTGTTTTCATCTTGATTATTCCTCGTTAACTCGTCTGCAAAGATAAGTTTTTCATTTATGCTTTTAATACTAAAAACATCTTTTTTCAAAAAAATACCATTTTTTGTTTAGGAATCTTTCTTCGGGGTTTGTCTTAATAATAAATGAGCTCTCAAAAATGACAGATACAGATAATACATATAACAACATAGAGGAGCTGTTGCCTCGTTTCTGTGAAGGAATGACAACAGCGGCAGAAAGTCGGTTGGTGGAAGAATGGATAGAACAAGATGAATCTCATCGTAAAATAATGAATCAGATTCATGCGCTTTATCTGGCCACCGATACATTGCATGTGATGAAAAGTGTAGATACGGAAAAGGCATTAAGGAAGGTAAAAGGTAGGATGAACAAAAAAAGAATCTCTTGGTGGGAATGGACACAACGAATAGCTGCGATGTTGTCCATCCCGCTATTGATTGCTGTTTTGTGGATGTATCAGGATAAGGATGAGCAGCAGGAGGTGGCTCAAATGGTTGAAATAAAGACAAATCCGGGAATGACTACCTCGGTTGTATTGCCCGATAACACTGTTGTTTATTTGAATTCTGAGTCTTCATTGCGTTATCCTTCCCGATTTGTGGGCGAAAGCCGTGAGGTGGAATTGATTGGTGAGGCTTATTTTGATGTGACGAAGGATGAGGAAAGACGTTTTGTGGTTTCTACTGCACATCAGTCACAAATAGAAGTATACGGAACCGGTTTTAATGTGGAAGCTTATGCTGCCGATGGTCGGATATCGACTACACTGGTGGAAGGCAGTGTCGGCTTTTTCTTTAAAGATAAAGCAGGAGAAGCTAAAATGATAAAGTTGAAACCTTATCATAAGCTGGTGTATACTCCGGAATCGGGTGAGACGAAAATGTTTGCTACTTCTTGCGAATCGGAGATTGCTTGGAAAGATGGTAAAATAGTATTTAAAAATACCTCTATGGAGGATATTCTCCATATGTTAGGCAAACGTTATAATGTAGACTTTGTTGTGAAGAGTAATCGTATTAAGGAGTATTCGTTTACAGGAACATTCTCTACACAGCGTTTGGAACGTATCTTGGAATATTTTAAAATCTCGTCCAAAATAAATTGGCGTTATTTGGACAGTGATGAAATTTCCGATAAGAAACAGCGGATAGAGATATATTAAATAAAACCTTATTAACCTTTTAGAAAATATTATGAAACAGAAAAGAGCGCCTTAAAACAAAAAACATGCGGAAGATATTGGCGTATCTACCGCATGGAAAAATGAAAACTTTTTAAAGCTTGTTTGGCGACAAGCTAAGATAACATTTTTATTAACCTCAGTCTTTACAAAATTATGCAAAATCCTTTTAGCATCCAAGTATTCTGGATGATAAAGTCGTTATGGCTATCATTTAACAAAATCCCTTTGTTTATGAGACTATGTGTTCTATTTCTTGCCTGCTCATTGAGCTTGACTCATGCAGCAGAAACGTATGCGCAAAAAACAAAAATCAGCATTGATGCTAGTAATCAAACAGTTGAAACAGTATTGAATCAGATTAAGGCAAAAACCGGTTTTGATTTCTTTTTCAATAATAAACATGTAGACTTGAATCGTCGTGTGTCTGTTTCGGCTAATCAAGGAAATGTGTTTGAAGTTCTGGAGAAGGTATTTGCCGGAACGAATGTTACTTATTCTGTTTTAGATAAAAAAATAATTCTTTCTACAGAAGGAACTAAAGCTGTTAAACAGGCTTCTACAGTGGTAAGTGGTACGGTACTGGATGCGACAGGTGAACCTATTATCGGTGCCAGTGTAGTAGAAAAAGGTACAACAAACGGTACTGTTACCGATATGGATGGTAAATTTACTTTGACTGTAAGTTCGGCTAAAGCGGAATTGGAAGTTTCTTATATTGGTTATAAGACACAGACTTTGAAATCTCAGGCCGGCAAGCCATTGTCTGTTACTATGAGTGAAGATACGGAAATGTTGGATGAAGTTATTGTTGTCGGTTATGGTACAATGAAGAAAAAAGACTTAACCGGTGCTGTTGCATCTGTGAAGATGGACGATGCTCCTGTGGGTACGGTATCTACTATCAGTCACGCTTTGGCAGGTAAGGCAGCCGGTTTGCAAGTAAATATGGTAAGTGCACAGCCGGGTAGTGGTTCTAACTTCCGCATCCGTGGTGCTGCTTCTGTCAATGCCGGTAACGATCCGTTGGTGATTATCGATGGTTTTCCGGTAAATCCGACTTCGGACGATGCTATTAAAACGGGTAAATATGATGCGGGTAGTTCGGATAATATTTTGGCTTCTATCAACCCGAATGATATTGAGTCTATCGAGGTCTTGAAGGATGCCAGCTCTACAGCTATTTATGGTGCACGTGCCGGTAATGGTGTAATCATCATCACTACTAAAAAGGGTAAAACAGGTGCTCCGAAAGTGACTTATTCCGGTACGGCTACTGTTCAGACACTGGCAAGTGATTATGATATGTTGGGTGCTCAAGACTTTATGATACAATCCAATCGCTATGCCAAGGAAGAATGGATGAGAGCGAACGGTATCGGTGTATATGGTGGAAAAACCGAAGGTGAGGCTTCTACTGCTTATAAGCCTTATTATACAGATGCTCAAATCAATGCTCCTGCCCATAATACAGATTGGTTTGACGAAATTACCCGTACAGGTTTTCAGACTCAACATAATATATCTGTTACAGGCGGTACTGAATCAACCAAATATCTGGTTTCAGGAAACTTCTTCAAGCAGAACGGTGTAGTGAAGAATAATGATATGGAACGCTATACGGGTCGTATTAATTTGGAACAGAAGGTTAGTAAGTATGTTAATTTAGGTGTTAACATGACTTTGTCCAGAAATCAAACCAATAACGTGCCTTTAGGTTCGGGACAGAATGAGAATGCAAGTATTATGGTGGCTGCTGCACAGTTTAATCCGCTGTTACCGATCAAAGATGAAAACGGGGATTACACATTGAACTCTCAGGCTGCTTTCTTGCCTAATCCGGTATCATTGCTGGAAATCACAGACAAAACAATGAAAGAAAGATTGCTTGCTACTGCGTTTGTTGAAGTGAAGCCTATTCAGGATTTGACTTTGAAGGCTAATTTCGGTATTGACCGTAACTACCAGAAGCGTAGTGTTTATATGCCCAAGACTACTTTGTATGGTCAGAAGAAAGGCGGACAAGCCGATATTGCTCAATATGACAAATCGGATTATTTGATGGAACTTACTGCTAATTATACCAAGAGATTGGGAGATCATAATTTTAGTGTTTTGGCAGGTTATTCATTCCAACGTTTTACAGATGAGTCATTGTATGCCGGCAACAGCCAGTTCTTGATTGACGGTTTCTTATATAATAATTTGGGAGCCGGAGCTTATCCGAAACCTTCTGTGGGCTCTTCGGCCTCAAAAGATGAAATGGCATCTTTCTTTGGTCGTGTAAATTATTCATATAAAGATCGTTATTTGCTGACTGCTACGTTGCGTGCCGATGGAGCTTCCAACTTTGCAGAAAATAATCGTTGGGGGTATTTCCCGTCGGTAGCTTTGGGCTGGAGATTTACCGAAGAAGAGTTTATGAAACCGATGACTTCTGTTCTTTCTAATGGTAAATTACGTGTCAGTTTCGGTCAGACCGGTAACTCTAATATCGGTAACCGTGCTATCAGTTACTATCAGACCGGTAATAACAATGAATTCGGTGGCACAGAGTCTATTGGCGTGTATTTGAGTCAGATGGGTAATCCTGATTTGAAGTGGGAAACTACTACAGAATGGAATGTTGGTCTTGATTTGGGATTCTTCAATAACCGCTTGAATGTAACTGCTGAATATTTCCGTAAGGTAGTTTCCGATTTGCTGGCTGAACGTAGTTTGCTCACTTTTAATGAGGCAGATAAAATTGCCGCCAATATAGGTAAAACCCAAAGTCAGGGATTTGAATTGACAATAAACACTACTAACTTTAACTCAAAGGATTTTAGTTGGAATACAGACTTTACTTTCTCATTCTATCGTGATAAATGGAATACTCGTGATGCAAGCTGGAAGCCTGCTGCTTATTCACAGTATAATGCTCCTATCCGTTATATGTACGGATATCTTTCAGACGGTTTGATTCAGCCCGGAGAAACAGTAGACTATATGCCGGGTTCACTGCCGGGACAGGTAAAGATTAAAGATATTAATGGTTATGTATATAATGAGGATGGTTCTGTTCAGGTAGATAAACACGGTATTCCTTTGAAGTCCGGTAAACCTGATGGTAAATTGGATGATGCCGACAAAGTAATATACGGAAGTTCGGACCCGGGTTATTTGATGGGATTGAATAACACTATCCGTTATAAGAACTTTGATTTTAATATTTATTTCTATGGACAATTCAATGTCTTGAATGCCGGCTCTTATAAAGACCTTTGGTTAACAGGTGCTGACGGTATGACAGGTATTGTAAATATGTATCGTGGCTACAATATGCCTACCAGTGCAGCGGAAGTATGGACACATGATAATCAGTCTGCTTCTCGTCCCGGTTATTTCCAGAACAAGAGTACTTGGGGAATTGGTGACTATTATCTGCAAAAAAGCTGGTTTGTACGTTGCCGTAATATAACTGTGGGTTATACTATCCCGGTTAAAAAGGCATTGTCGAGCATTCGTGTTTATGCAGATATCAATAATCCGTTTACTATTACTCCGTATGACGGTCTCGACCTTGAGACAGATAATTCTGTTTGGGCATATCCTAACGTACGAAGCTTTAGCTTAGGATTGGATATTACATTTTAATAACCTATAAAAGATAAGATTGAAATGAAAAAGATAATCTCTATATTTTCCGTAGTATTGGCTGCGACTGCATTTTGTCCTTCTTGCACTAATCTGGAGTCTGAAATGTATAATGTGATTAATCCCGGTATATTTCCTAAAAATGAAGAAGATGCGAAGGCTTTGGTGACTTCTGCCGCTTATGCTCCTTTCCGTTCGAACTGGTATAGTGGATTGTATGCTTCTTCGCAGGGAGGTATTCATGTCATCAGTGATATGAGTACTGATATCGGTGATTGTCAGTGGGATGATGCAGTTTGGCCGGATATGATTCAGATGAATTTTACAGCCAATTCCGGTGGGCTGACTACTACTTACAGTACTTATATCCGCGATATAAGTAAAATGACTTTAACTATGGAGCGTATTGTCAACGTTCCCATGAATGAGGAAGTGAAAGCACGTTTGGATGCAGAATTGCATTGTGGACGTGGATGGTTGGCTTATATCCTTTATGATATGTATGGTCCTATTCAGATTGCTTCTTTGGATTTGTTGAATAATCCATTGTCTGATGAAGTAGCTCCTCGTGTATCGCGGGAGGAAATGGTGAAATTCATTGAAGATGATTTGAAGGCTGCCATTGCTGTTCTTCCGGCAACTTATAAAGTATCGGATACGAATTATGGCCGCTTTACCAAAGGGTTGGCCTATACTGTATTGATGAAACTTTATATGCATGAACAGAATTGGGCAAAAGCTGTAGAATGTGGTCGTGAATTGATGAAGCCGGAATATGGTTATAGGTTGATGGATAACTATAAGGATATTTTTACATTGGAGAATGAAGGCAATGCTGAAACAATTTGGGCATGTGTTTGCAGTCGCAGTGTGAATCAGCAGATGTGGCTGGCTCATGTTATTTCCAGCGAGTACCCGACTAAAAATCCAAATATCCAGAAATGGGGCGGCTATCGTGTTCTTTGGGATTTTTATCATACTTTCGATTCGGCTGACAAGCGTTTGGAAGTATTGGTAGGCGACTTTGTTGCAGAAGACGGAACTCACTATAATGAAGAAAATCCCGGTTCTGTATTGATAAAAGGCGCAATGCCTGTTAAGTATGGTGAAGATCCTGATGCTACCGGCGAAGAAAGTCAGGTTGACTGGATTGTATACCGTTATGCCGATGTGCTTACTTTGTTGGCTGAGGCGATTGTTCGCGAAGGTAATACTGTGACTCCGGAAGCTGTAGAACTGCTGAATATGGTACATACACGTGCCGGACTTCCTGCTTACACTATGGCTGACTTTGCCGGAGCTGATGCCTTCCTTGAAGCGGTGCTGACAGAGCGCGGACATGAATTATGGTTTGAAGGTGTTCGCCGTTCGGATTTGATTCGTTATGGAAGATATATTGAGTATGCTCGCAAATACAAACAGTCGCCCACAGCACAGGATTATATGACCCTGATGCCGCTGCCGCAAAGTGTAATAGACGAGAGTAAAGGTAAGATTATCCAAAATCCCGGATACTGATAATTAAGATAAAGAGGCTGCTGGGAAAATAAATCCGGCAGCCTTTTTTAGAACTATATCTTTTATTTATACCTTTGACTCTCTAATCTAATATCTCATTATTATGAAACAGCGTTTGTTGGCTTTGGATGTGCTTCGCGGACTGACGATAGGAGGCATGATACTGGTGAACAGTCCCGGAACATGGAGTTATGTTTATCCCCCTTTATTACATTCTTCCTGGAATGGTTTGACGATGGCGGACGTCATTTATCCTTTGTTTATGTTTATGATGGGAATGTCCATGTATATTTCTCTGAAGAAATTCTCCTTTACTTTGGATAAGGCGTTATTTCTGAAAATTATTCGTCGTACTTTTCTTATTTTTATTATCGGTACATTTATTTATGGTACCGCTACTTTTCTGGGCACATTGCGTGAGGCATCTTTGCAACCCGATTTTGTTGGCAGCCCTTGGAAGGCGGCTTTTGCATCGCTGGCTCATGTACGCATATTGGGTGTGTTGCAACGCCTTGCATTGTGTTATGGAATAGGCTCATTGCTGGTCACTACGGTCCGCCATCGTTATATCCCTTATCTGGTGGCAGTCATTTTGATTGTATATTATGGAATCTTGTTGGTCGGCAATGGATTTGTATACGGCCCGGAGAATATTCTTTCTCATGTGGATAAGTCTGTATTGGGGTTATCACACATGTATAATGACCGGGGAATAGACCCGGAGGGAGTGTTGAGTACGATTCCTTCTATTGCCCAAGTTCTGATAGGTTTCTGGTTTGGAAAGATTTGCATGGAGACCCCCGATATGAAAGATAAGTTGAACCGTTTGTTCCTTTATGGAGCTATGGGGCTGATAGCGGGCTTTCTGCTACAGGATGTATGTCCTCTGAACAAAAAGGTGTGGTCGCCTACATTTGTGTTGGTTACTTGCGGTTTTTCTGCTCTTCTTTTGTCTATTCTGCTGTGGTATATCGATGTGACGAAGAAATATCAGAGGACTTGGATTTTTGCCATATTTGGTGTAAATCCGTTGTTTTGCTATGTACTTAGTGAGATATTATATATATTAGCTGACAGTTTACCACTGCAAGAACAGAATATGCACGACATTATATATGCCGGTTTATCCGGTTGGTTGGGTGATAATGCCTTTACTTCATTTGTCTATGCTTTTCTTTTTGTGGGAGTTGTATGGTTGGTCGGAGCATATTTATATAAAAAGAAGATTTATATAAAGATCTGATGGAATTAATAAAGCATTCATTAATGGTTGGTTATTGATTATGAATAAATTATTGTTATGTGTGTTAGCTTTGGGCATGTCTTCCATGACTTTTGCCGGTAATGAAAATGTATTTGATCCTCCTGTTATGGGCTGGAGCTCGTGGAATACCTATCGGGTGAATATCAATGAGGCTTTGATAAAGAAGCAGGCCGATGCCATGGTGCAGAAAGGTTTGAAAGATGCAGGTTATAATTATGTCAATGTAGATGACGGATTTTTTGGTTGGCGTGATGAGCACGGCACGATGCAGACTCATCCGGAACGTTTTCCGAACGGACTGAAAGGGGTGGCAGACCATATTCATTCTTTGGGACTGAAAGCCGGTATTTATTCGGATGCCGGAAGCAATACTTGCGGTTCCATTTGGGATAAGGATGTCAACGGAGTAGGTTCGGGCTTGTATGGTCATGAGCATCAGGATGCCGATTTATATTTCAATGAATGGGGGTTCGATTTCATTAAGATAGATTATTGCGGTGCTTCTCAGGAGTTGAGTCTGGATGAGGAAAAACGATATACGGAGATTCGCCGTGCTTTTGATAAAGTGGCGGGTAACCATGTTTCCATTAATGTGTGCCGATGGGCTTTTCCGGGTACATGGGCAAAGAATATCGGCTGCTCTTGGCGTATCAGTAGTGATATCCGCCCGGAATGGGGGTCGGTGAAATATATCATTGATAAGAATCTGTATCTTTCTGCGTATGCCGGAGACGGTCATTATAATGATATGGATATGCTGGAGATTGGCCGTGGACTGAAACCGGAGGAAGAAGAGGTGCACTTCGGTATGTGGTGTATCATGAGTTCTCCCTTGTTGATAGGCTGTGACCTGACAACGATTCCCGAGGCTTCTTTGAAACTCTTGAAGAATAAGGAACTGATTGCCTTAAATCAAGACCCGTTGGGATTACAGGCCTATGTGGTGCAGCATGAGAATAAGGGCTATGTGCTGGTAAAGGATATAGAACAGGAACGCGGCAAAGTGCGTGCGGTGGCTTTGTATAACCCTTCGGACAGTATTTGTGATTTCTCTGTTCCCATGAGTGTTTTGGAAATGGGAGGTAAAGTGAAGATGCGTGATTTGGTGAAGCAAAAAGACCTTAAGGCAGTTCAGGGGACACTGAACCGGCAATTGCCTGCACATAGTGTCCTGATTTTGCGTATGGAAGCAGAGCAGCGTCTTGAACCTGTGCGTTATGAGGCTGAGTGGGCTTATTTGCCTTGTTTTAATGATTTAGGACTGCGCCCGAAAACCATTCTGTATGCACCGATGAAGGAAGCGTCCGGGGGGATGAAGGTCAGCTATCTGGGAGGACGTGCCGAAAACTATGCCGAATGGAATAAAGTATATAGTGAAAAGGGCGGAATGTATGAAATGACCATCCAATATGTGCCTCATGCAGACCGCAAACTGGAAATTAAAGTAAACAATGAAAAGAGTATCCTGCTGAAAGACCTTGCCGGAACCGATGGACAGCAGCTTGCTTCCATAACAGTGCAGGTGCGTTTGAAGCCGGGAAATAATGTAGTCCGTATGGGAAGCCCTTATTGCTGGGCACCCGATATCGACTGCTTTACTCTGAAGAAAATAGAATAATAGGATTTATACCATGAAGAAAAGTTGTTTGATTATAGGAACCTTGTTATGGGGAATGAGTGCTTTTGCACAGACTACAATATGGAAACGCAGTGGATGGGAATGTCGTATTTCGGATAAAGGGACATTGGAGCAGATTGTTTTTAAAGGCAGTCAGCGTAATGATACGGTGCCTTTTTTCCATGATAAGAGTAATATGGGTCCCAGTTTCTACGTCAATATGGGTAACGGGAATATAAAAGCGGACTGGATACCGGATGGATATCGGTCTTACCGTGCAACCATCGATGGTGTAGAGTGCCGTCTTACTTATAAAGAATGGAAAGGACAGCCTGCTATGGAGGTTATATTGGAAAACAAGGGAAATGTTCCTTTTCAACCCGTAAAGGCAGGATTGAAATTGGGGATTGATACTTATATGGATAAGTATCCCGATTGGTTCGGTAAGTATTTTCCAACGCTGATGATGAACGAGAAAACTCATTTCTATGGTTATCTTCAGACTCCGTCGGGACATACATTGGGTGTCGTCTCACCGCAGCCTGTTGCATCATGGAGCGTGGATTATAACTTGGGATATCAAGATCCCGCTCCTCATTGGTTTATGGGACATCGTATCGAATCCCTGAACCTTGATTTGATGAATGCACTGCCTTTGCCTCAGCATTGCCCGCAAGATTTGTGGATTTTGAAACAAGGGGAACGTAAAACGTGGACGATTGCCTTTGTTGATATCAATACTCCGGGCGAATTTGAAGAAACGATTCATAAGGTGGCCGGTGTGCCTATGATTCGTATGCCTCAAACGGTGTATCAGCCTAAGGAGACTGCAACATTTGAAGTACTTGCAGCCGCTCCGACTGTCGAAGTGACAGATAGTGAAGGAAAGCTTCAGAAGGTTACAGTGAAAAGTAAATCGGGTCATGTGAAGGAGGTATCTTGTATGCTTCCCTCGGTGGGACTGTATACAGTGAAGGTTACAGACGGTGACAAGCAGTCGCAAGGTGTATTGTCTGCCCACGCTTCTTGGGAATGGACTATGGAGCGCGCCAGAGAAGGTGCATTGAAATATCATCAGAAAGCAACTTCCCATATCGAGAGTTGGTATGGTTTCCATTCTTCCTTTATTGCAGCCAGGTATTTCCCTGAAAAGCAACTGGATGAGGCTTTGCGCAGTCGTTTTGATTATTTGTTCGGGCTGTTGCACGACCGGACAAAGATGGTGCCGTTATATCATGCCTCACGTATTCAGAATACATCGGGAACAATAGGATTGTTGGTTGATAAATATGAAGCCTATGGCGATGTAGAGGATTTGAAGAAGGCTTCTCGTCTGGCGGACTGGCTGATGAATACCTGGCAGCGTAAAGACGGAGCTTACGTAAACCATAATACGGTGTATACCAGCGTTATTTATGTAGCGAAAAGTATGTTGGAACTTACTTTGGTCGAACGTGAACTGGGTAAGACGGAGAGTGTGTGGAAAGAGGCTGCCGACCGTCACTATGCTTCTGCCAAACGTGCCATCGACCAGTTGGTGGCCTCACAAGGCGATTTTGAGACCGAAGGTGAGCTGACTTTTGAGGATGGGATGGTTTCCTGTTCGGCGCTTCAGATTGGTATGCTTGCATTGATGCAGCAGGATGAAAAGGAGCGCAAACATTATACGGATGCCATGTTACAGATATTGAACAGTCATGATTGTCTGACTCAGTTGCGTGTTCCCGATGCCCGCCGTCGTGGAGGAACCATGCGCTATTGGGAGGCTCAATATGACGTGCAGATGTTGCCTAATATGTTCAACTCGCCTCACGGCTGGAGTGGCTGGCGTGCTTATGCCACCTATTATGCTTATCTGTTGACCGGTGAAGAACGTTGGTTGAAAGAGACATTTAATGCCATGGGAGCTTTCTCCAATTTGATTGATTTCCGTACGGGAGATTTACGTTGGGCTTTTGTGGTCGACCCGTATCTGAAAGTGAAGCAGGCTTGCAGTGCCGATACTCATGTGACGGAAGATTCATTGAGTTTTGGCAATCCGCATCCCGAATTATATGATACCCGTGAGTTTGTGATTGGTGAGCAATATGTAAATATGATTAGTGATTGGCAGACAGTCAATACACAGGATAATGATGTGCACGAGCTTTTTAAATGTATCGGTGAGACAATGTTGACCAATGCGTTTGTTGTAGAACGGCCCGATGGCGAAGTGATAGGCTATAACTGCCGGGTAACCCGTCAGGGAAACAAGCTGACCGTAAAAGCAAATGAAAAGCAGATAGTCAATCTGCACTGTAATTTGAGAAAAGCCTATACCGTATCATTCAATGGTAAAACTCAAGACCTGAAACAATCGTATTTGGGTTGGGCTTTTGGAAAGGACATTTATCTATAATTGATTCTATGATATGAAAACACACTCTTTGCTATTATTGCTTCTGTCTTTTGTACAGGTGTTTCCACTTTTTGGGGAAACACCTTACAAGGAAGAACGCCGGGTTATCTATTCCTCGGAAGCGCCGGAAAGACCTTATCTCTTGCAGCCCGGACATAGTTTGGAACAAACTGTATCATTCCCCAAACGTGCTTATCCCACTCGTAAGTTTCTGCGTGTAACGGGTGGAGTCAAGATGCCTGCTCCCTTTCAGGAACGTGGTGAAGAGATGTTCCGTCGAAGTGAGTTTTTTATTGATGACAATTTGGATTCTGTCGTTACTCGTAAAGATTGCTACTCCCTCTATTTCAAGGGAGAGAATGATGCTTTTGAGCGTTATGCCTACTTCCGCGTCATGGGAGAGGCACTTAAACCGGGGAAGCTGACTGTGCATCTTCCGGTGGTTCGTCGCCGGCAGCTGACTGTGGACGTTAAGGGTCGGTTCGGATTGGAACTGGAACTTTATTACAAGAAACCCGGACGGGCAGCGCAGGATATTTTTGATACTCCCGACAGCGTGTTGTTTGTGCCTGTCCCTGTCGGCACGGGAAAGTATCAGGATGTCAGCCATACTTTTACATTGCCCGATAACGTGGCTTGCGCTCTGCTGTGTGCAGGAGGAAGCGGTTTCAGTGGTGAATGTTGGCTGGAAGCGCCCCGTTTGGAGCAGAATGGCAAAACTGTGTGGCATGTCCCTTTCACCAAGTTTGCACAGAAAGCGAGTCAGGTGGATTATTGGGTAGGGTGTAATCTGGCGACTCGCAGTTGGCCGCGCTGGAGGCTGGAATTTGATGGTCGGGAAGTATTCGAGGGAAATATCTTTGACCGTGCTTCCAATGTGGCCGATTTCTATATCCTGTTGCCCGGAGACCTGCAGGGAACAGGCTGTTTTAAGCTCTCTTTGTTGAAAGAGCCTCACCGGGCTGCTTTCCCTTACGAAGTGCGCACGTTGGAGGTGATTGAAGAGACTGCCCGTGACTTTGAAATTATTTCAGTTCCTAAGTATGTTTCCAAGTCCGCTTCTTTCGGCGTGTTGATTGAGACAAACCGTCCGAATGTGAAATTGCAAGTAAAGAGCGATGCCGCTCTGCAACCGGCCACGCAAGAGGTCCGATTTAAAGAAGCCGGACTGCATGTTGTAGAGTTCAGGGCGGATTCTTGTCTGACCGATGTGAAGATGGAATTCAGCGACGGTAGCCGTAGCGAGTCTGCTGCGATAGAACAGATTGTGGAACGGGCTCCCGAAAACATCTATATTTCTTCAGGAGATGAAATCTATATCGACAAGCAATATACTCCATACAGTTATTTCTTTAAATGGTATATATCGCAACGTGTAGGCAACTGGTATCAGTTCCGCCCCTCTTACCAATGGAGTGGATGCCGTATCACCGACCCGGAAATAATTGGTTATTATACCCATTTGCTTGATGGTTTGAAGATACCATACGCATGGCAGGCAGAAGGCAGAACCTTGGCAGGTAGTCGCCTGAATCCGTCGAATGAAGAACTTGCCTCCCCCATGTTCCGTGGAAAACAAGCCCATGAGAATGACGGTGGTTACTATTATTGGCAACATTTCAAATATCAGGGATTGCATTCGGACATGGCTGCCCGTAATCGTCCCTGGGGAGGTATCTTTGCAAAGCATCGTCCTATTTATACAGACCACGGCACATTTATCCATTACGATACGGAGGCTGTGACCGATATGGCGGACGGAGCCCGCAAACTGGTATCCAACTTGCGCTACTCTAAAGGAGAAAGCGTGCGTCATACAGGTCCGTCTTCTCTATTTCGTTATTTTTATCAGGCAGGTTATGAATGGGTGGGAGCCGAACAAATGTATGGACCTGAAGAGACGATACTTTCTGCTTTGCGTGGTGCGTCTTTGGCATACAGTCGTCCGACATACGGCTCGTTGCATGCCATGCAATGGGGAAGCGGTCCTTTCACCGACCCTAAACATTCGTTGCGTCTCTATCTTTCACTGGCTGTGGCTTATATGCACGGTTCTTCACATATAAATACGGAAGAAGCTTTGTGGACAGATGAATTTATGAACGACCGTTATTCTCCGTCGGGCAAGGAACATCTGGCAGCACAGCATCGTGTCCTTGATTTTATTGAAACACATAGCCGTCGTGGAGAGTTTCATAGCAATATTGCTGTGATTCAGGGACGGAATGATGCATGGAAATCTTTTGGGCGTGGCAGTTTGTGGTCACAAGAAGGCGAGAAATGGAAATTCAATAAGGCTTGCGAAAGTTTTGACTTGCTGAAAGTGTTTTATCCCGACCACATTATTGACGGATGCGGTCCCGAAGGATGGTTTACCTCTACGCCTTACGGTCCGGTGGACTTGCTGCCGGTTGAGGCTCCGCAAGATGTAATGAACCGCTACAAAGCCATGATTTTCTTGGGATGGAACACATATGACAAAGGTGATTTTGAACGTATCCGCGATTATGTCTTTCATGGAGGAACACTGATTTTGTCTGCTGCCCATATCAATGCCTGTCTGCAACCGGATGAAAAGCCTTGTTTTCCGCAGGATGATGCACCCGTTCGTGAACTGTTGGGAGAAGACTATCGGAGCCTGATGCAACAAACAACATTGAACTATGGCAAAGGAAAGGTCATCTATTTCCCGGAAGCCCTTTATCCGGCAGAGGATAAACTGAAGGCAGCCTATATAAAAGTGATGCAGGATATTGCCGCTTCAACAGTTCATCCGGAGGCGGAGAACGGTTGGATAGAGGCAGCTCCGTCGGTAGGATTTACGGCATGGCAGGACGGTGAACGTCGCACGCTTTATGTTTTGAATACGGATTGGCAGAGTGATGAGGAAACGCATCCTTATACCTTTATCTATGGAAAGGGTAAGTTCCGCTTATCTATAGCCCGTTATCAACTTGGCACGATTCATTGTGCGGCTCAGTTGGCGGCAGCTCCGTCAAGTAATACCACCGATGTACTTTCTATTGTGAAAGAGTCTGACGGATGGACGGTGAGGGTTCAGACTACCGGTCCCGATACCGTTAAATTTATGTTTGCAAGCAATGGTTTGGAGAAAGAAGTTTCTTTCTCTTCTCCCGGTATACACGTTTACAAGTTGTCTTTATAAACAGCATATTAACTTCTAAATCATAAAATGAACATGAGAACGATTTGTCTTATTTGC
>ULVB01010734.1_pt1 | contig 15268 bp, 9 predicted proteins | sample 1959071 | NCBI WGS metagenome assembly ULVB01 (sample SAMEA4835776, study PRJEB28245) | human gut metagenome | biome: gut microbiome; material: fecal sample | place: Denmark | collected 2008 | reverse complement strand
GAACGGGCTGCGTAAGGTGGAGATGATTCCGGAGTCGTTGGCGTCTATGTGGCCGACGATGCGGCGGGCGCGGACAGGCTTGCGGTTGTAGAAATCGGCAGCGCTGGAATCCAATGAGTTGACACGCACGACCTGGGCGGAGTGGATGAACTTGCCGTCACCGATGTACATCCCCACGTGCGTGATCCGCTCCCTGGTGGTGTCGGTCGCGGCCTTGCCCCAGAACAGAAGGTCGCCAGGAAGCAGACCGCTCCAGTCAACATCCCCGTTGTCCTTGAATATTCCCACATCCTCTCCGATCCTTGCCTGTTGGGAGGCGTTGCGCGGAAGGAGCACTCCGTTGGCGAAATATACGCTGCGGGTGAATCCGCTGCAGTCCACGTTCTTGATGGACGTGCCACCCCACATGTACGGTACGCCGAGGAACCTGTAACCCGTGGTCAGAAGATCCTGCCTGAAATCATTCCCGGCCGTGGTTCTGTCCTTGCGGTCTTTGGCCCATTTGTAGAACACCGCGACATCTTTAGCGGGAACATAACCGGTCTTGCCTGACGGCAGCACGACTCCGACAAACTTCTTCTTCAGAACCGCCTGTCCCTCCTCATAGCCTTTGTAACGTCCTCCGGCATGCGTCCTGACACTGTACATGATTCTCACGATGTCTCCGAGCACGAAATCGGAGACAATCCTGGAATCCATCGAAGGCTCCTCGTAAATGTGTGAGAAAGCCGCTGTGCAGATGTATTTCGGAGCCTCAAGGTAGTCCTGAAGCTCTTCCTCGCTCATCGGCACGAGCCCCATCTCGTTGACCCAGGCCGTGTAAGGCTCCGGACTCTTTATCTTGACCCAGTAGCTTGACTTATCCAGGACCTCGACCACCGTCCCCATCAACGCCTGGTCTCCAAGCTCGGCGGCGTAGTCCGGTGCCTCGCGCATAAAGTTGGCGGAAAACTCAACCACAGCCCATTTCTTAGAGGTTTCCTGCGCTGAGGCGGCACAATTGAATGACAGAGCGACCGCGGCCGCCGAAGACAAAATTTTCAGGAATATGTTCATATCGACATCTGTTTATAATCAATAAACTGTTCTGCTTGAAATGCCCTTTCGTGGTTCAAACCAATCAAAAACCTTCTCTTTCCGGAACCAATGACGGATCCAACTTGTAAAAATATTCACAATTCATTAGTTTTGCAAGGAATATGTCGTACTTTTCGGTGGCACGTGTCGGGAAAAGGGGATAGGGCAATCACATCCGGACGTGGAACAGGAGTTCTCCTTAATGGATTTCTTTGAAAACCGAATGCCCGGAATAGGACAATCACAATTGAACGTGGAACTGAAGAGGACGCGAAGGAAAGATGAATCGGAAGAAGGAGTAACGGCTGCATTATGTTTGGTTTTTCAGAAGTGAAAAGATACAATTCGTTCGTGGGTTATTACCGCCGCAGGTACGGTGAGCGGCTCCAGAAACTTGTTCTGGACGCAGGGTTCTCGTGCCCTAACCGGGACGGAACCGTGGGGCGGGGAGGGTGTACCTACTGCGACAACGCCGCTTTCCATCCTGGTTACAGTACTCCGGGGAAGCCGCTTCTGACACAGATTGACGAAGGAATAGAGTTCCAAAAGGTGCGATATCCGAGGGCGAGGCACTACCTGGCATATTTCCAGGCATATTCAAACACATACGGTCCGTTGGATCGGTTGAAGGCTCTTTATGAGGAGGTCCTGAGCCATCCGGAGGTGGTGGGGATCGTGATCGGCACGCGTCCGGATTGTGTCGATGAGAAGAAGCTGGACTATCTGGCTGGCTTGGCGTCGGGGCGTGTCCTTTCAGGGTGGCAAAGATCCCTTCGGCAGGCTCCGGGACCGACTGCCCAGGCCCCGGTTCCGGATACCCTCACCGCCCCCATAGTGGTGGTAGAGTACGGCATCGAGTCCTGCCACGACAGCACCCTGCGCCACATCAACCGCGGCCACAGCTTCGAGTGCGCCCGCAAAGCCGTGGAAATGACCGCCGAAAGAGGCATCGACACCGGAGCCCACTTCATTCTCGGCCTCCCCGGCGAGACCAGAGAGATGCTCCTCGACCAATGCGGCCTTATCTCCTCCCTCCCGCTGCGCTCCGTCAAATTCCACCAGCTCCAGATCGTCAGAGGCACAGTGATGGAAAAGGAATATGCCGCCGACCCCTCAGCCTTCTACCGTCCCGGTCTTGATGAATATCTTGACTTTGTCATCGACATCCTCGAACGCCTGCGCCCCGACCTTTACATCGAACGGGTCGCCGGCGAGGTCCCGCCCCGCTTCGTGAACGACACCCCTTGGGGACTCGTCCGAAACTTCGAGATCCTCCGCCTTCTGGACAAACGTCTTGAGGAACGGGACACGTGGCAAGGCCGTTTATATTCAAAGCCTTGATTAATCGGCTGGCACAACTTTCGCTTGCCGGAAGGCCGGCTGTCGGGCCGGAAGCCGAATTTTTTGAGGCCATAGAGGCAGAACAACCCTCCGGCCAAGCCAACTATTGCGTGAAAATTCTTATATTTGTCAAATTTATTTGATTACAATGGCGAAGTTTGTAAACCGAGAGATTCCTGAAGGCCTCACCTTCGATGACGTTTTGCTGGTTCCGGCACATTCCGATGTACTTCCTCGTGACGTGGATGTCACAACAAATTTCACGACTGACATCAAGCTCCACACCCCGATCGTGTCGGCCGCGATGGACACAGTCACAGAAGCCGATCTTGCCATAGCGATGGCGAGGGCCGGTGGTATCGGTGTGATTCACAAGAATATGACCATCGAGCAGCAGTGCGAGCAGGTGCGTCACGTGAAGAGGGCTGAGAACGGAATGATCTACGATCCTGTGACGATCAGCCCGGACGCGAATGTCGGCAACGCCCTCGCGATGATGAAGAAGCATCACATCGGCGGCATTCCTGTCGTGGACGCCAACGGCTTCCTCATCGGAATCGTCACTAACCGTGACTTGAGGTTCCAGGAGGATATGCAGCTGCTGATTTCCGAGGTTATGACAAAGGAGAACCTCGTGACCGCGCCTAAGGGCATCACCCTGGCCGACGCCACGAAGATCCTCCAGCACAGCAAGGTCGAGAAGCTTCCTGTTGTTGATAATGACGGCAAGCTCGTCGGCCTGATCACCTACAAGGACCTTATGAAGATCAAGGACAACCCTATCGCCTCCAAGGACAGCAAGGGCCGCCTCCTCGTCGCCGCCGCCGCCGGAATCAAGTCCGACACGCTCGACAGGATCGGTCTTCTGATCGACGCCGGAGCCGACGCTGTTGTCCTCGACACCGCCCACGGGCACTCCGAAGGTGTGCTCAGGATGATCAAGAAGGCCTGCGACGCCTATAAGGATTTCCAGATCATAGCCGGAAACGTCGCCACCGCCGCCGGTGCCAAGGCTCTCGCCGATGCCGGAGTCAAGGCCGTGAAGGTCGGAATCGGCCCGGGCTCGATCTGCACCACGAGAATCATCGCCGGAATCGGCGTGCCGCAGCTGACGGCCGTAATGGAGGCCGCATATGCCCTCAAGGGAACGGGCGTGCCTGTGATCGCTGACGGCGGTATAAGATATTCAGGAGACATCGTCAAGGCGCTTGCCGCCGGTGCCAGCACCATCATGGCAGGCTCCCTGCTCGCCGGAACGGAGGAATCCCCAGGCGAGACAATCATCATGAACGGCCGCCGCTTCAAGTCCTACCGCGGAATGGGATCCCTCGAAGCGATGGAGCAAGGCTCGAAGGACAGGTATTTCCAGGACATGGAGTCCGACATCAAGAAGCTCGTACCAGAAGGAATCGTGGCCCAGGTGCCTTACAAGGGGACCGTCTCAGAGGTTGTCTATCAGCTTGTCGGCGGACTCAGGGCCGGAATGGGCTACTGCGGAGCGCATACTGTCGAGGAACTCAGGAACGCCCAGTTCGTGCGCATCACCAACGCCGGCTTCCTTGAGAGCCACCCACACGATGTGACCATCACCAAGGAAGCCCCTAACTATTCCCGCTAATCAATGATGCTCAGGAGGTTCCGCATATTCATGATGGCCGTCGCCGTTGCCGCCCTTCCGTCCTGCAAGGCAATATCCTCGCTGATTCACGACGGGGAGGTTGTCGCCAGGCTGGGAGACCATAAACTCTATCGCTCGGAACTGGACGATGTGATCCCCAAGGGCACGTCTCCGGAGGACAGCGTGAACCTTGCGAACCTCTACATCAACTCGTGGGTGAAGGACAAGGCTTTCCTCGACATAGCCCAGCAGCGTCTCTCCAAGGAGGAAAAGGATGTCTCGAAGGAGCTTGAGGCCTACCGCCAGTCGCTTCTGCGGTACCGCTACGAGCAGCGCTACATCAACGAGCGCCTCGACACCACCGTCTCAAAAAAGCAGATTGATGAATATTATGGCTCCCACAAAGAGTCCTTCAAGCTGGAGCGGCCGATCCTCAAAGCCCGTTTTATGAATATTCCGAAAGATTCTCCGAATCTTCAGAAGATCAAGAAGCTGATGTCTTCGGACAAGGTTGAGGACGTGGTGGCCGCTGACAGCATCGCCTTCAATTCGACCCAGCGTTACCATGACTATTCCAATGGCTGGATAGACGCGGTGAAACTGGCCGCCGAGTTCGGTGTGGACTATGTTCAGATGCTCTCACAGCGTAGCGGCAACTTCATAGAGATGCCGGACGGGGATGCCAACATCTCTGTCGCGTTCATAGTGGATTACCGGAGGGCCGGGGAGATCGCTCCGGTGGAATACTGTGAGGACAGGATAAAGGACATCATCATCAGCGGAAGAAAGCACGAGCTCCTGGCCGGTTTGGAACGGGACTTGATAGAAGACGCCAAGGTTAAGGAGAATTTTGAAATATATTCGAAATGATAAAGAAAACAGCAATCACCATCTTCGCCCTCGCAGCGACCTGCGCGATGGCTTCTGCCCAGAAATACAAGTACGTTGACAAGACCGTCGCCGTTGTCGGCAACGAGGCGATCATGATCTCCGACATCGAAGGGGCGGTCAAGGACCGCAGCGCCCAGGGCTTTTCATCAGACAGGAATGTCCGCTGCGAGGTGCTGGAATCGATTCTCGAATCGAAGATATTCCTGATGCAGGCCAGGATCGACTCTCTCACGGTCAATCAGGACATGGTTGAGGGAAGCCTTTCCCAGCAGGCGGACAGGATGCTGACCTACCTCGGCGGCGAGGACAAGGTTGAGGAATATTTCGGCAAGCCTCTCTACCGCCTCCGTCAGGAATGGCGCAAGCAGTACGAGGACATGAGCCTCACACAGCAGGCCCAGCAGGAGATCATGAAGAAGATCCCGGAGATGACACCTTATGATGTAAAGGAATATCTTGACACGGTTGACACCAAGAACCTTCCGATAGTTCCTATCAAGTACCAGCTCAGTCAGATCTGCCGTTATCCGGACCGCGAGGCCGCGAACATGGCCGTGCGCGAGAAGTTGCTGGACCTCCGCGAGAGGATCATCAACGGAGAGAAGTTCTCCACTCTTGCTCGAATATATTCGGAGGATCCGGGTAGCGCCCGTAAGGGTGGCGAGCTTGGAATGGCCTCGAAGTCAATCTTCTGGCCTGTGTTTTCAGACGCCGCTATGGCTTTGAAGCCGGGTGTTATCTCGCAGATTGTCGAGACTCCTGACGGATTCCACATCATCGAGGTCATCGAGAAGAAAGGCGACATGTTCAACGCCCGCCACATTCTGATGAAGCCTAAATACACTGATGACGACAGGGATAAGGCGTTCAAGACTCTGGACAGCCTCCGTACCGAGATCAACAATAACGCCGTGACGTTCCAGATGGCGGCGAACTTCTACTCACAGGATCCGGCCACCAGGACCAACGGCGGTCAGATGTCCGATCCGAACACCGGCTCGGCATATTTCGAGATTGACCAGCTCAAGCCGGAGGACTATCTGGCCATCAAGGACTTGAAGGAGGGCGAGATCTCCGAGCCTGTGGAGTCCACTGACAATGATGGCCGTCAGGATCAGGTCAAAGACTATGTCGTTGGAAAGACCATCTACAAGATCATCCGTGTTGACAAGATCATTCCGGCCCACACTGCGTCGTTTGAGGAGGATTTCAGCCAGCTTCAGGAGCAAGTCCGTCAAGACAAGCAGATGAAGGCCATCGATGACTTCCTCGCCGGCAAGATCAAGGAGACCCACATTGTCATCGACCCGATGTTCAAGGACTGCGAGTTCCGTCGTCCGGGTTGGGCTTCAAAGTTCTCTGAAGACTGATGCTTGCGAGACGTCTGGCATATTCATTGATCCTTCTGCTGGTTTCGTTCGGCCTTTTCGCCCAGAACACCGAGCAGAAGGACAGTCTTGTGCGCCTGCTGGGATGTGATGAGCTTCAGCAGGTCGAGGAATATGGCCAGAGCTACAGGAAGGCTTTGGGACATGCCAGATTCGAGCACAATTCAACTCTTCTGATCTGCGACACCGCCTTGTGGAATGTCAACCAGAATGTTATAAACGCTTTCGGCAACGTCCAGATCATTCAGAACAACACAGTGCTCAGCAGCGAGAGCCTCGACTATCTCATCGACCAGAACCTCGCTCAGTTCAGAGGCGCGCTGGTCCAGCTTAGGGACAAGGACGGGAACACCCTGCGTACCACTGACCTGGACTATAACACCAAGGACAGTGTGGCCGTGTTCAGGAACGGCGGTGCCTTGCGCGACAAGGACGGCCAGATCATCGAGAGCGATGACGGCCATTACTATTCCAAGCTCAAGACGTTCAGTTTCACGAACAACGTCAACATGTACACTGACTCGATATTCGTGAAGACTGATGATCTGGACTACAACACAGGCACGAACGTAGCCACTTTCGGAACCGGCACCAACGCATGGAGGGACAACAACATGCTTTCTTCTCAGGCAGGTTTTTACGAGCGGACTTTGGAAAAGTTCACGTTCTTCAGGAACGTGCATATTCTTACCGAGAACCAGGAGGCATGGGCTGACACCTTGGTATATTACCGGGTTCCGAACAATGTGGAGATGTTCGGCCATGTGGAACTGCTTGACACGACTCGCAATGTGGCCGCGGTGGCCGGTTATGTGCAGTATATAGATTCCTTGTCATTCATAAAGTTGACCCGTGAGCCGGCTGTGATAGCGATCAGCGAGCAAGGGGAAAAGAGAGATACAGCTTACATCGGTGCGGACACATTGATTCTGCGCTCCATACCGAAATGTGATGTGGATTCATCGGAGATTTCCAATTCGGCAAGCCGTCTGAAAGAGATAAACGTGGATCCTGTCACGGAGTACCGTCGCAAGGCCTACGAGGCAGCCAAGGCCGCGGCCGAAGAGGCCCGCAAGAAGCGGGAAGAGGAAGACCCTAACGCCGCCGGAGCCTCCGACAGAGGTGCCTCCGCTGTCAAGCCAGGTGGAAAACCGACCGGGAAACCGGCTGGCAAGGCAACTGGAACGGCTATAGGAAAGACGGCGGGAACAACGGCTGGAAAGACAGGTGATAATTCAGGAGGGAAGGCGATCTCGAAATTCGGAAAACTGTCAGGTGACGCGATGATCGGCGATCCTGTGACGAAAGGCCATCAAGGCCTTCCCGCTCCATGGGATGATGTCATTGAATATGCTCCTCCACGGTTCCAATTGCCGGACACCCTGAAAACGTCGCCCGACACTGTACGTGTTCCAAGCGACAGTCTGGCGGCGAAGACCCTTTCCGCGGTCACTGAACCTGTTTCGGTCACTGAGCCTGTTTCGCTCACTGAACCTGTTTCGGTCACTGAGCCTGCCGAAGTGACCAATCCGCAATCACCGGATTCCCTTACCGTCCCTACGGATTCCCTTACCGTCCCTACGGATTCCCTTACCGTGCCTACGGATTCTCTTACCGTCCCTACAGATTCCCTGACCGTGCCGGGTGATTCCCTGCATGTTCCCACTGACTCTTTGTCTTTGGCCCCCAAGGATTCCACGAAGATCAGTTTCATCTATGGCATACGTAACGTCAAGGTGTTCCGTAACGACATGCAGGTCGCATGCGACTCTCTTGCCTACACGGATCTTGACTCTTTGATAAGGTTGTATGAAAACCCGATTGTCTGGAATGAGATCAAGCGGCAGTACAGTGCCGACAGTATAACCGTCATTGTCAAGAACCAGTCCATTGACCGCGCCAGCTTGATGTCCAATGCCTTTATAATAGTGCAGGAGGACACCTTGTCCTATGACCAGATCCGTGGAACAGAGATGATGGCATACTTTGACAGTACCGGTGCGTTGAGGCGGTTCGACTCGATGGGTGGCGCGTCCGGAGTCTTCTACATCGAGGAGAACGGAAGTCTGGCCACCGTCAACAAGTTCGAGTCAAAGATGTTGACCGCGACATTGAAGGACGGTAATATTCAGGACTTGAACTACTTCGATGCCGTGAAGACAGATGCCTACCCGGTCGTCCAGATGAAAAAGGACGAGAAGATTCTGAAGGGATTCGACTGGCAGCCGGACAAACGTCCCAAGGGACCGGAGGACATCACGCCATATAAGCCGCGAGAATCCCAGAGGAAAGTCTATGAGAATGTGCCGAGAGCCGAATTCGCGCAGACGGACATCTACTTCCCGGGCCACATGAACAGCGTCTATAAGATGCTGGCCAGACAGGATTCCTTGAAACGGGTCCGTAACGCTGAGCGCAGAAGGCTTGAGGCCGAGCGCAAGGCTGAGGCTGCCAGGATTGCCGACAGCCTTAGGATCGTTGCCGCCGCCGACAGCCTTGCTTTGGCGGACAGCCTTGCCCGTGCCGACAGTCTGGCTCTGAGAGACAGCCTTGCCAGCCGTGATTCTTTGGCGCGACAGGACAGCCTTGTGGTTTCAGATTCGTTGTCGGTCAGCAAGGCCGATTCATTGGCCAATGATCCTTCGGCCATAAAGAAGGCTGAGCAAGAACGCAAAAAGGCTGAGAGAGAGAAGGCGCGAAAAGATCGTCAGGCGGCCAAGGAGGCCAGATGGGCTGAACTTGACGCCCGTGATGCCGCCAAGGCTAAGGCCAAGGAGGAGAAAGCGTTGAAGAAGAAGCGTCAGAAGACCCTCAAGACATTGAAGGCGATGGAGAAACGTCGTGCTAAGGAAGAGAGGATGCTTGAACGCTACAAGGCTCGTTACGAAAAACAGAAAGCCAGAAAAGCCGCACGGAAAGCCGGTAAAAAATAAGGACTGACCTGAAGGCCAGTCCTTGATCCTTTATAATAGAATCCTTTTTTAGAGAAGTTTCTTCTTGAGGGCGTCGATCATGTCCACGGTCATGGTCTCCAGATCATAGGACGGTGTCCATCCCCACTCCTCGCGGGCGCAGGAATCATCCATCTTGTCCGGCCAAGAGTCAGCGATCGCCTGACGTACCGGATCCACCTCATAGCGCATCTTGAATCCAGGAATATGTTCCTGAATCTTGTGGTAGATAATCTCCGGATCAAAGCTCATGGAGGCGATGTTGAACGAGTTGCGGTGTTTCAGCTTGGAAGGATCCGCGTTCATGATGTCCACGGCGGCCTTCAGCGCGTCAGGCATGTACATCATGTCCATGAATGTCCCGGCCGCGATAGGGCAGACAAACTCTTCGCCTTTTACTGCCGCATAGTAGATCTCAACGGCATAGTCTGTCGTGCCGCCTCCAGGAAGTGTCACATTGGAGATAAGTCCAGGGAACCTTACCGAACGGGTGTCCACACCGTATTTGGTGTGATAATAGTCACTCAGCAACTCGGTGGCCACCTTGGTCACGCCGTACATCGAACGAGGCCTCTGGAGCGTGTCCTGAGGAGTGTTCTGATGCGGAGTCTCAGGGCCGAACGAACCGATCGAGGATGGTGTGAACACAGCGACATTGTTCTCCCTCGCGATCTCAAGAATATTCATGAGTCCGTCTATCTGGATGTGCCATGCCAGCTGCGGCTTCCTTTCCGCGACAGCCGAGAGCAGGGCGGCGAGATTGTAGATTGTGTCGATGTTGTACTTCTTCACGATGCCCAGAAGCTGTTCACCGTTGCAGACATCAGCCTCCTCGGCGGGACCGCTCTCAAGCAGAACACCCTTTGGCTCAGCGCCTTTGATGTAGCCGGCGACAACGTTGCCATCCGGGTACATATTCCTGATTTTCATTGTCAGCTCCGAACCGATCTGTCCGGTCGAACCTATCACTAGTACATTTTTCATTGCGGATCGCTTGTTTATTGCTAAATTAGCAAGTGCAAATTTACATTATTTTCTGACAAGAGCCCTTATTTATAATAAAATATTATCGATTTTGTCAAAAATTAATATATTTGTCAGTGCGAAATCGAAACGTTTTAAAATTTTATCAATATGTACGGAAAATTCCAGGAACATCTACAGGCAGAGCTTGCCTCCATCAAGGAAGCCGGACTCTACAAGAACGAGAGAAACATCGCCTCCGCGCAATCCGCCGAGATCACTCTCCAGGACGGCAGCAAGGCTCTTAACTTCTGCGCCAACAACTATTTAGGTTTGGCTGATTCCCCGAGGCTCATCGAGGCAGCCAAGAAGGCTATGGACGAGAGGGGATTCGGAATGTCCTCTGTCCGTTTCATCTGCGGAACCCAGGATCTTCACAAGGAGCTTGAGGCTGCCATCTCCGACTTCTTCCACACAGAGGACACCATCCTCTACGCATCATGCTTCGATGCCAACGGTGGGGTGTTCGAGCCTCTGCTCACGGCTGACGACGCCATCATCTCAGATTCCCTGAACCACGCCTCCATCATCGACGGAGTGCGTCTTTGCAAGGCTGTCCGTTACCGTTACGCCAACGCTGATATGGCCGACCTTGAGCGTTGTCTCCAGGAGGCTCAGGCCCAGAGGTTCCGCATCATCTGCACCGATGGAGTCTTCTCAATGGATGGCAACGTCGCTCCGATGGACAAGATTTGCGAGCTGGCCGAGAAGTATGACGCCCTCGTGATGGTTGACGAGAGCCATTCCGCCGGCGTTGTCGGCAGGACCGGCCACGGAGTCGCGGAGCAATATGACTGCTATGGCCGCATCGACATATTCACAGGCACCCTCGGCAAGGCGTTCGGTGGCACCGTCGGCGGATTCACCACAGGCCGCAAGGAGATCATCGATATGCTCCGCCAGCGCTCCCGTCCGTATCTCTTCTCCAACTCTCTGCCGCCTATGATCGTGGCCGCCGGCATCGAGATGTTCAAGATGCTCAAGGAAAGCAACGAGCTTCACGACCGCCAGCAGGAGAACGTGAACTACTTCCGTGACAAGATGTTGGCCGCCGGCTTCGACATCAAGCCGACCCAGAGCGCCATCTGCGCCGTGATGCTCTACGATGCTCCTCTGTCCCAGAAGTTCGCCGCCAAGATGGCCGAGGAAGGAATATTCGTGACCGGCTTCTACTATCCGGTTGTCCCTAAGGGCCAGGCCCGCATCCGCGTCCAGCTCTCAGCCGCCCACAAGCGCGAGCACCTCGACAAAGCCATCGCCGCCTTCATCAAAGTCGGCAAGGAACTCGGTGTCATCAAATAATCTTTCTTTGAATATCCCGACGGTCTCCCTGAGCCTCCCTCGTCGCTTCGACAGGCTCAGCGACCAGCTGGAACCAAAGCCCCGGACGCTGAGCCAGTCGAAGCGCCCGGGGCTTTGATATGACGAAATATTACTCCGTGTAGAGCGAGATGATGTTTAGGATGACCTGAGAGGCCTTCTCGATGCTCTGGAGAGGAACGAACTCCATCTTGCCGTGGAAGTTCAGGCCGCCGGCGAAGATGTTCGGGCAAGGCAAGCCCTTGAAACTGAGGTTAGCCCCGTCGGTACCGCCACGGATCGGCTGGATCTTAGGCTTGATTCCGGCCATCTCCATCGCCTTCACGGCTTTCTCGACAACGTGATAGTGCGGCTCAACCTGCTCGCGCATGTTGTAGTACTGATCTTTGATCACAGTCGTCGCCGTGCCCTCACCGTACTTTACATTGATGAAGTCCACGCACTTCTGCATAATAGCCTTCTTGCTCTCGAACTCCTTGCGGTCGTGGTCACGGATGATGTAGGTGATGTCAGCCTCCTCGACCGTTCCGTTGAACCCGACGATATGGAAGAACCCTTCGTACCCTTCGGTATATTCAGGTCTCTGCTGGACCGGCAGCAGTCCGTTCAGTTCAGTCGCGATCAGAATGGCGTTCTTCATCTTGCCCTTGGCGTAGCCAGGATGCACATTCCTTCCTTGAATATGTATCTTCGCCGAAGCCGCGTTGAAATTCTCGAACTCCAGCTCTCCGATCTCGCCGCCATCCATCGTGTAGGCATATTCAGCCCCGAACTTCTTGACATCGAACTTAACGACTCCGCGTCCGATCTCCTCGTCTGGCGTGAACCCGATCTTGATCTCACCGTGCTTGAACTCAGGATGCTCCACGATGTACTGCACCGCGTCCATAATCTCCGCCACACCGGCCTTGTCGTCCGCGCCAAGCAGCGTGGTTCCGTCCGTGGTGATCAGCGTCTGACCCACGTAGTGAAGCATTTCCGGGAACTCCGAAGGCTTCAGCGCCAGGCCCGGCACACCTTTTAAAGGAATATCCCCGCCGTCATATTCATTGATTATCTGAGGTTTGATGTCCGCACCTGATGCGTCCGGAGCGGTGTCCACGTGGGCGATGAAGCCGATCGCCGGCACTTTCGCCTCGATGTTCGAATGGATCGACCCCATCACGTAACCATATTCATCCAGAGTGGCTTCCACTCCGAGAGCCTGAAGCTCGTCGCGCAGCATCCGCAGCAGATTGAGCTCTTTTTCCGCCGAAGGCTGGCTCTCTGATTCCTCGTTCGACTGAGTGTCAACGCTGACGTACCTCAGGAACCTGTCCAAAACTTTTTCCATGTTGTTGTTATTTTCTGGTCGCCGAGCCTGTCGAAGCGACTTCCATAACGGCACTTCGGCAGGCTCGGTGGCCGTTTGTTTATTCCTTAGCCCTCAAAGAAGCGATCACCGTGTAGGCGGTGATTCCGATGAACGGAATGATCGCTATGGCCTCGCCATACTGCGCGTTCCAATCCGCCATGAACCAATCCACGTTGAAGAACTTCAGCAGCGCGCTCACGACACCCATCAACGCGCCGCCGGCGATGAATCCCGAAGCGATCAGCGTACCCTTGTTCAGACGCGCCTCGTTCAGAGCCTTGTCCTTCGAGCGTGTGCTCACGTACCAGGAGATCGCGCCGCCGACCAGCAACGGCAGGTTAAGATCGATAGGAATGAACATTCCAAGCGCAAACGCCAATGCCGGTATCTTGAAGAAAGTCAGCACGATGGCCAGCACCGCACCGATTCCGTAAAGCAGCCACGGAGCGCCTCCGCCGTTCATCATCGGCTGGATCACCGCCGCCATGGCGTTGGCCTGAGGAGCCACGAGAGCCTGGTCGCCGACGAATCCGTAGGTCTTGTTCAGCACGAGCATCACGCCGCAGACTGTCGCCGCCGCGACAGCCACACCCACGAACTTCCAGCCTTCCTGCTTCTTAGGCGTGCTTCCGATCCAGTAACCGATTTTGAGGTCGGTGATGAATGAACCTGCGACCGAAAGCGCCGTGCAGACAACTCCACCGATGATCAAGGCCGCGGCCATACCGGCGTTGCCCTTAAGTCCCACAGCCACAAGGATAAGCGCGGCGATGATAAGCGTCATAAGTGTCATTCCGCTCACTGGGTTTGTTCCCACGATGGCGATGGCGTTGGCCGCCACGGTAGTGAACAGGAACGAGATGATCGCCACGATCAGCAGCCCGACAACTGCCTGCCAGATGTTGTTCACAACTCCTCCGAACGCGAAGAAAGCGAACACAGCCAACAGCGTCAGCACAATGCCGAACACAATGGTTTTCATAGGAATATCCTCCTGTGTCCTCTCGGTGTTCTCAACCTTTCCTCCTTTCTTGCCGAACTCGCCGACAGCCAGTCCCACAGCCGACTTGATCACACCGAACGACTTGATGATGCCGATGATTCCGGCGGTCGCGATGCCACCGATGCCGATGTGCCTTGCATAATCCTTGAATATCTGGTCAGGGCTCATCTCTCCGATTGTCATTGTCACTCCGGTGTTCATCAGATCAATCACCTGTCCGCCCCAGATGAGGTTCATCAGCGGGATGATCACCAGCCACACCAGGAAACTGCCGCAGCAGATGATGAAGGCATATTTCAGGCCCACGATGTAGCCGAGGCCCAGCACAGCCGCTCCGGTGTTCAGTTTCAGAACGACCTTCGCCTTGTCAGCGATTGTCTGTCCGAATCCCATCACGGTGGTGCTGACCGTATCCGCCCACGCACCGAAAGTGCTGACAATGAAGTCATAAAGACCTCCGATGAGACCGCTCACCAAAAGCGTTCCGGCTCCCTTGCCGCCGCCTTCGCCGCTAACGAGGATCTGTGTCGTGGCCGTGGCCTCAGGGAAAGGATATTTCCCGTGCATCTCTTTCACGAAATATTTCCGGAAAGGGATGAGGAACAATATTCCTAAAACACCGCCGAGCAGCGACGAGAGGAACATCTGCATAAAGTTGACATCGACTCCAAGAATGTAGATGGCAGGAAGTGTGAATATAGCGCCCGCCACCACAGCTCCGGAGCAGCCTCCGATCGACTGGATGATGACGTTCTGTCCCAGACCTTCCTTCTTGCCGAGTGCGCTTGTCAGACCCACCGCGATGATCGCGATCGGGATCGCCGCCTCGAACACCTGTCCCACGCGCAGCCCCAGATAGGCCGCCGCCGCGGAGAAGATGACCACCATCAGCAATCCAAGGGTCACTGAATATGGCGTGACTTCCGCCCATTTCCTCTCCGCCCCCAAGAGCGGCTTGTACTCCTCGCCCGGTGCCAGCTCCCTTTGAGCGTTCTCCGGTAAAGCATTTCTTTTTTCTTCCATTGATCGTTATTTTGTTTTCATTTCTTTCTTGTCATTCCGTCCGGCCCCCTCGATAGGCTCAGGGTCCGGTGTCGGTCGCTGAGCCTGTCGAAGCGCACCGACAAAAAACAAATATACTATATTAAGGTGAAAATCCCCACTCATCGAAAATTTTTATAAAAAAATGTCAAAAAAAATTTGGAGGTAAAGAAAAAGTGCGTATCTTTGCAGCCCGTTTCGGAAGAAGCGGTACAAAAATAAGTTCATTGACAATACTGAGAGATTACAACGAGGTAAGTG
>ULVB01062713.1_pt1 | contig 15393 bp, 9 predicted proteins | sample 1959071 | NCBI WGS metagenome assembly ULVB01 (sample SAMEA4835776, study PRJEB28245) | human gut metagenome | biome: gut microbiome; material: fecal sample | place: Denmark | collected 2008 | reverse complement strand
ACGGTATAAAAGGTATGGCTGATGCAAAGACCAGACGAAGAGTATGTCATGCGTTGTCCGAATAGGACGATATGCTGTGAACTCTTTGTTCGAAAAGGAGAAAGGGAAAGTATGAGAGATTATAAGAAAGCGGTTTTGGGAATGACGCTTGCACTTAGTATGGTGGTCACCGGTTCCTCTTTGGATGGAATTACGGCAAGTGCTGCAGCTAAGTCAAGCAAAAAAGCAACGGTTAAATTGTCTTCCGGCAAGCTGATATTGAAAGCTGGAGCCAAAAAGACATTAAAACTCAAGAAAAAGAATGTAAAGAAGATCAAGTCTATGAAATGGACTTCATCCAAGAAATCAGTCGCTGCTGTCAGCAAAAAGGGAAAGATCACAGCTAAAAAGGCAGGCAAAGCAGTGATCCGCTGCAAGGTAAAATACATTGCAAAAGCTTCTAAGAAAGCGAAAACAAAGACATTGAAGTGTCGGGTTGTTGTTAAAAAAAATACGAAGGCTGCACCGGTGGTTACAAAAGCGCCGCAGAAAACTCCTGTAGTAACACCGACCACAGTGCCAACGGTTGCACCGACCACAGTTCCAACGGCTGCACCGACCTTAAGTCCGACATCGACGCCGGTTCCAACACTGGCACCAACACTGGCACCAACAGAGACACCGGATGATCCGGCAGTAACACCGGCACAGACCTATGCGACTTCATACAAGGGCATGACAGCGAATAATCCGCTTCTTGCCAATAGCTTTGCCTGTGACCCAACAGCCATCGAGTACAATGGCAGAGTATATGTGTATATGTCCAATGATACACAGGAGCATTACGGTCAGGGCGATGACGGAGAGAACGGATATGGTTATATCACCAGTATGCATGTGATCTCTTCTGCGGATATGGTTAACTGGACAGATCACGGAACCTTTAGTCTGGCAGGTGGGACGGCAGATGGACTGGAAGATTATTCCAATTGCTGTTGGGCACCATGTGCTACTTATAAAAAGGTAAATGGCAAAGATAAATTCTTTATTTACTATACAAACGGTGGTTATCAGATCAACGTTGCATCGGCAGATTCACCGACCGGCCCATTTTATGATGAGAGAAAGTCCAGCTTGTTAGGACCTTGGACAGATAATGAGTCGACGGGAGATGCTTTAGATCCGGCTGTATTTACCGATGACGATGGAAGCTCCTATCTCGTATGGGGCGGTGACTGTGCTCGTGCGGAGGGAAGCAAGAAATACCCCCGTATTCGCAAATTGGCAGATAACATGATCTCTTTTGATGGAGAGGAAAAAGCGATCGAGGCACCATATTTCTTTGAAGATAGTGGTATTAATAAAATCGGTGACAAATATGTATATTCTTACTGTACCGATTGGGGCACCAGAACCGGTCAGTACAAGGATCTGGACATTTGCTCTATCGCATACATGGTTGCAGACTCACCGATGGGACCATACAAATATGTAGGAGAAGTGCTTCCAAACTGCGGCTCCGTGTTCAAAAAAGCGGATGGCTCTGACGATCTCGCTAATAACCACCACAGCATAGTACAATTTAAGGGTGAGTATTACATGTTCTACCATACGATGGTACTTCGTACTTCGATGGGAATCCATTTTGGAGGACGAAGTACACATGTTAATAAGCTGAATGTTAAGGCAGATGGAACCTTTGATATTGTACAGCAGGATCTTGATGGCGTACCACAGCTTGCTGATTTTGATCCATATCAGACGGTTTCCGGTCTTACTTCTTCGAATAATGCCGGAATGGGCGCAATTGAGACAAATGTAATATATCGCAAGAATGGTAAAGTTAATTATGTAAATTCGATCGATGGTGCTAAGATGCATACGATCAAAGACCGTGCAAAATATAAATATAGCTGGTTAAGCATCAAGGGTGCTGATCTGGGCGATAACGGTCCAAAAACGTTTCAGGCGAAGCTGAAAGGCTACGGACTGGGTAGTGTCAATTTGAAAGTGTGTGCAGATGCGCTGGATGGCACGGAGATCGTGAATACCACCGTAAACTTTGATGAGTACGGTGATGCCAAGATCGAAGTGCCGGCTGCAGCAGTGCAGGGCAAGCATGATCTGTATATTGAATTTGATGGATCTGTATTGGACTTCGAATCCTGGCAGTTTACAAAATAGGTAATTCGTATTTTTCATTCCATAAAGAAAGACAGTGGTTTCTACGTAACGTGGGGATCGCTGTCTTTTTGTATGGTCTGAATAGAAAATTACTTTGTGGCAATACGACGTTCGGCGATTTGATGCATTGCAAAACGCGGGTTATATGATATGAAATTGTAAAAATTGCATAATAAATTTCTTATTACAAAATAAAAATTGTGCATTTTCACTTGATTCTATGGACGAGTTGGGGTATAATATAACCATTAAACAGCAAAGGAGTGGTAACTATGCAGTATATTATCAGCGGAAAGAATATCGATGTTACAGAAGGACTCAAGGAAGCCATCTATGAGAAGATTGGCAAATTAGAGCGTTATTTTACTCCGGAAACCGAAGTTCATGTGACGTTAAGTGTCGAGAAGGAGAGACAAAAGATCGAGATTACGATTCCAATGAAAGGAAATATTGTACGTGCCGAGCAGGTAAGCAATGATATGTATGTATCCATTGATCTTGTAGAGGAGATCATTGAGAGACAGCTTCGCAAATACAAAAATAAATTGGTAGATCAGCAACAGACGGCAGCTAGTCTTAGTAAAGCGTTTGTTGAGGAAGAGATCCATGATGATGATGAGATCAAGATCATCCGTTCTAAGAGATTTGCAATGAAGCCGATGGATCCGGAAGAAGCATGTATTCAGATGGATCTGTTAGGACATAATTTCTATGTATTCCGTAACGCAGAGACAGATGAAGTCAATGTTGTTTATAAGCGTAAAGGCAACACTTTCGGATTGATCGAGCCGGAATTTTAGAGAGATTATAGGTAAGGTATAAGATCCTTAGGGATTAGGTTAAGAGAAAGATAAGCGTGAGAAGACTATTTTGAGAGCAGTCGATAAGTAGTCTTCTCTTTTTTTGAGAACGAGAAATTGCTGTTGGAACCCTTGCGTTTGAAAGGGGATAATGATATACTTTAGATTGGTTTGTTATAAATTTTAGATTAGGAGATAATTATGAGTGTATTTACTAAGATTTTTGGTACTCACAGTGAGCGTGAGGTAAAGCGAATCATTCCGATTGTTGATAAAATTGAAGCATTAGCACCGGAATTTGAGAAGCTCACAGACGAGCAGCTACAGGCTAAGACGCCTGAATTTAAGGAGCGCTTGGCGAACGGTGAGACGTTGGACGATATCCTGCCGGAAGCGTATGCTACTGTCCGCGAGGCGGCTACTCGTGTATTGGATATGCGTCATTATAGAGTACAGTTGATCGGTGGCGTTATTTTACATCAGGGACGTATCACAGAGATGCGTACCGGTGAAGGTAAGACGTTGGTATCTACATTGCCGGCATATTTGAATGCGTTAGAGGGCAAAGGTGTCCATATCGTTACCGTCAATGATTACTTGGCAAAGCGTGATGCTGAGTGGATGGGTAAAGTACATGAATTTTTGGGACTCACGGTTGGCGTTATCTTAAATAATATGGATAATGATGAGCGCCGTGAGGCATATAACTGTGACATTACGTATGCAACCAATAATGAACTTGGATTTGATTATCTGCGTGATAACATGGTTGTATACAAGGAGCAGCTTGTACAGAGAAGTCTTCATTATGCGATCATCGATGAGGTGGATTCGGTATTGATCGATGAGGCGAGAACACCACTTATCATTTCCGGTCAAAGTGGCAAGTCAACTAAATTGTATGAGATGTGTGATGTTTTCGTAAGACAGTTGACCAAAGGTACTGCAAAAGAACTTTCCAAGATGGATATTCTCATGAATGAGGAACAGCAGGAAACCGGAGATTATGTTGTCGATGAAAAGGATAAAAATGCAAATCTGACAGAAGAAGGTGTGCGCAAGGCAGAGCGTTTCTTCCAGGTAGAGAACCTTGCAGATCCGGACAACTTGGAATTGCAGCATAATATCAACTTAGCGCTTCGTGCACATTCTTTGATGCATCGCGACAAAGATTATGTGGTAAAAGACGATGAGGTTTTGATCGTTGATGAGTTTACGGGACGTATCATGCCGGGACGCCGTTTTTCGGATGGTCTGCACCAGGCGATCGAGGCGAAAGAGCATGTTAAGGTCAAGAGAGAGAGTAAAACACTGGCGACGATCACGTTCCAGAACTTCTTTAATAAATACGAGAAGAAATCCGGTATGACCGGTACTGCGTTGACTGAGGAAAAAGAGTTCCGTGAGATTTACGAGATGGACGTTGTTGAAGTCCCTACCAACAAGCCGATTGCGCGTATTGACTATAATGATGCAGTATATAAGACCAAAGAGGATAAGTTCAATGCCGTTGTTGCTGACATTGTAGAGGCTCACAAGAAGGGGCAGCCTGTTTTGGTCGGTACGATCACAATTGATACTTCTGAGTATCTGAGTGCTAAACTTCAGAAAGCAGGCATTCCGCATAAAGTCTTGAATGCGAAGTTCCATGAGTTGGAGGCAGAGATTATTGCAGATGCCGGACAGAAGGGTGCCGTTACGATCGCAACGAATATGGCCGGTCGTGGTACCGATATTAAGCTTGGCGATGGGGTTACGGAACTTGGTGGTTTGAAGATCATCGGTACGGAGCGACATGAATCCCGTCGTATTGATAACCAGTTGCGTGGTCGTGCCGGACGTCAGGGAGATCCTGGTGAATCCAGATTCTACATTTCTTTGGAAGATGATCTGATGCGTCTTTTCGGCTCAGAGCGAATCATGGGACTGTTTGATGCTATGCCGGACGGAGAGCAGGTAGAGCACAAGATGCTTTCCAGTGCGATCGAAAATGCACAGAAGAAGATTGAGGGTAACAACTTTGGTATTCGTAAGAATTTGCTGGAGTTTGACCGTGTTAATAATGAGCAGCGTGAGGTGATCTATAAAGAGCGTCGTCGTGTTCTGGATGGAGAGAGTATGCGTGATACGATCTACAAGATGATCACCGATGAAGTGGAAAATTGCGTAAATTCAGTCATTCCGGAGGATGGCAGTGCAGAAGACTGGGATGTACAGGAGTTAAATAATGTCTTGCTTCCGATCATACCGTTGAAGAGAATTCAGCTTGACGACGAGATGTTAAAACATGGTACCAGAGAGGATCTGGCACAGAAACTCAAAGAGGAAGCCGTTAAGGTATATGAGGCAAAAGAGGCAGAATTCCCTGATCCGGATCAGATCCGTGAGGTTGAGCGAATTATTCTGTTGAGAGTTATTGATAACAAGTGGATGGATCATATCGATGATATGGATCAGCTTCGTGAAGGTATCGGATTACAGGCATATGGACAGAGAGATCCGGTTGTGGAATACAAATTCGCCGGATTTGATATGTTCAATGCAATGATTGATTCGATCACAGAGGAGACTGTAAAAGCGCTCACACATATCAAGATCGAGCAGAAAGTAGAGCGTGAGCAGGTTGCTAAGGTTACCGGAACGAATAAGGATGAGTCTCAGCCGGCACAGCCAAAGCGCCGCACAACCAAGAAGGTACAGCCAAACGACCCGTGCCCATGCGGTTCCGGACGTAAGTACAAACAGTGCTGCGGACGCCGTGCATAATAAGTATTATAGTGCCTTCCGGTTCACGGATCGTGAGCCGGAAGGATATAATTGATAAAATATAGAAAGAGGTGAGTTGGTATGGTAGAGTTTGACAGAGTCAAAATGACGCTTGCAAACTATGAACAGCCACTGCTTGAAATGGGGAATTCACTTTGACCTCGCTAATAAACGAGATCGAGTGGAAGAACTGGACAAGACAATGGAAGATCCGGGATTTTGGGATGACCCGGAACATTCTGCCAAGATCGTGCAGGAGTCCAAAAAGCTGAAATCCGTGATAGAACGCTATGAGTCATTGGAGAGCGCCCGCGATGATATTTTGATGTTGATCGAGATCGCGGAGGAAGAAAATGATGCCAGCGTGTTGGAGGAAGTAGAAGATTCACTGCAGCAATTTGAGCAGGAATACGAATCCCTGCGTATTGAAACACTTTTGAGTGGAGAATACGACAAAGACAATGCAATATTAACGCTTCATGCTGGTGCCGGTGGAACAGAAAGCTGCGACTGGGCAAGTATGTTGTGCCGTATGTATCAGCGCTTTGCAGAAAAGCATGGATTTGAAGTTGAAATGCTGGATTTTCTGGATGGTGATGAAGCGGGTTATAAATCAGTTACGCTGCAGATCAATGGCGCAAATGCGTATGGTTATCTGAAATCAGAGCATGGAGTGCACCGTTTGGTGAGAATCTCACCGTTTAATGCAGCCGGCAAACGGCAGACATCCTTTGTATCCTGTGATGTCATGCCGGATATCGAAGAAGATCTTGATGTTGAGATCGCAGATGATGATATTCGTATCGATACATATCGTTCCAGTGGAGCGGGTGGTCAGCATATCAATAAGACTTCTTCTGCAATTAGAATTACCCATTTCCCGACAGGGATCGTGGTACAGTGCCAAAATGAACGTTCACAGCATATGAATAAGGATAAGGCAATGCAGATGCTCAAGGCAAAGCTGTATATTTTAAAACAGCAGGAGCAGTTGGAAAAGGCGAGCGGTATCCGAGGCGAATCCAAAGAGATTGGCTGGGGAAGCCAGATCCGTTCCTATGTGCTGCAGCCGTATACCATGGTCAAAGATCATCGTACCGGTGCTGAGATCGGTAATGTGCAAGACGTTTTGGATGGCAATCTGGATCCGTTTATCAATGCATATTTAGCATGGATCACAAAGTAAATGAGCAGTGTGCTCTATGCTCCTTTTTGTAAGGGGGCATCTGACATAAATAAAAATACATTGGCAGAGAAATGGAGGAAACTATGATTAACGTAAGTGTGTTAGGCTACGGAACAGTCGGATCCGGTGTTTTTGATATTATTTGCGAGAACAATGCGATGATCGCAAAACGCATCGGGGATGAGATCTGTACAAAATATGTGCTGGACTTGAGAGATTTTCCGGGAGATCCGGTAGAGGAAGTGCTGGTACATGATTTTGAAGTGATCAAAAATGATCCGGAGGTTCATGTGGTTGTAGAAACGATGGGAGGATTACACCCTGCCTATGAGTTTGTAAAGGCTAGTTTGGAGGCCGGGAAGAGTGTTTGCACATCCAACAAAGCGTTGGTGGCTGATTTTGGACCGGAGCTTATTCAGATAGCAAAAGACCACAATGTAAGTTTCTTGTTTGAGGCCAGTGTTGGTGGTGGTATTCCGATTATCCGCCCACTGCAGAGTTCTTTAAATCCGGATGAGATATTGGAGATTTCCGGTATCTTAAACGGTACAACGAACTTTATTTTGACAGAGATGACCAATAAGGGAGCTGATTTTGACACAGTGCTCAAAGAGGCGCAGCAGCTTGGTTATGCAGAGGCAGATCCGACTGCAGATGTGGAAGGATATGATGCCTGCCGCAAGATCGCAATCTTAACTTCTCTTGCTTATGGCAAGACACTGGATTTTAACGATGTTTATACAGAGGGAATTACCAAAATCACAGACCGTGATATCGTATATGCCGGTAAGATCGGGGCCAAAGTAAAAATTTTTGGTTCCAGCAAGAAAGATGGAGATCGCATCAGCGCAAAAGTTGCACCGGTGCTGATCTATCCGGAGAACCCATTATATAGCGTAGACGATGTATTTAACGCTATTTTAGTAAAAGGAAATATGGTTGGAGATGTCATGTTCTATGGACAGGGCGCCGGCAAGCTGGCAACAGCCAGTGCGGTCGTTTCCGATGTTATGGAAGTCGCTAAAAACATAGGAAAATGCGTTGAGGTACAGTGGAGTGCCGAGAAGATCGCTTTAGAGCCTTTTGAGGAGAGCAAGAGCAGCTTCTTCGTGCGTTTGCGTGGAGATAAGTCACAGAATGCAGCTAAGGTCAAAGAAGCGTTTGGCGATGTGACAGAGATTGATGCCGGATATGCGGACGAATATGCATTTATCACGGGAGAGATCACAGAGGGAGCTTATGCATCAGCAGCAGATTCACTCGGCAATGTGATCAATAAGATCCGTGTTCCGGAGACGAAATAATAAGCCGCTCAGTAATATGAGCAGAAAAGAGGATAGATATGTTAATTGTTAAGAAATTTGGTGGTACTTCCGTTGCCAACAAAGAGCGGATCTTTAATGTGGCGAAGCGTTGTATTGAAGATTACAAAAAAGGAAATCAGGTAGTAGTCGTTCTTTCTGCAATGGGCAAACAGACAGATGTTTTGTTGGATATGGCAAAGGATATTAATCCGAAGGCGTCCCGCAGAGAGTTGGATATGCTTCTTACAACAGGTGAGCAGACATCCGTTGCACTTATGGCAATGGCAATGGACTCTCTCGGTGTTCCGGCAGTTTCCATGAATGCTTTTCAGGTGCAGATGCATACGACAGAAGTGTATGGTAATGCTCGTCTGAAGAGAATTGATACGGAGCGTATCCGTAATGAGTTGGATAATCGTCGTATCGTAGTAATTACAGGATTTCAGGGAATCAATAAGTTTGATGATTACACAACACTCGGAAGAGGTGGTTCCGATACGACAGCAGTAGCATTGGCAGCTGCATTACATGCAGACGCCTGCGAGATTTATACAGATGTAGATGGTGTCTTTACTGCAGATCCACGCGTCGTACCAAATGCTCGTAAATTAGACGAGATCACGTACGATGAGATGTTGGAATTAGCCAGTCTTGGTGCCGGTGTATTGCACAATCGTTCTGTTGAGATGGCTAAAAAATACGGCGTACAGTTGGTAGTACGTTCTAGTTTGAATACAAGTGAAGGAACTGTAGTAAAGGAGGAAAGTAAAATGGAGAAAATGTTAGTAAGTGGTGTAGCCACAGATAAAAATGTAGCACAGATTTCAGTAGTTGGATTAGAGAATAAGCCGGGCGTAGCATTTAAGCTGTTCCAGCATTTAGCAAATCACAATATCAATGTAGATATGATCTTACAGTCTGTAGAGCATGGCGGAACACAGGACATCAGCTTTACAGTAACCAGAGATCAGGCAGACACGGCAATGGAGACATTGGAAAGACATGCTAACACAAGTCTGAAATGCGAGAAGACAACAGTGAACACTAACGTTGCCAAAGTATCTATCGTCGGTGCCGGAATGATGTCTAATGCAGGTGTTGCAGCTAAGATGTTTGAAGCATTGTATGATGCAGGAGTAAACATTTTGCAGATTTCTACTTCCGAGATCCGCGTCAGCGTTCTCGTAGAAGAGAAGTACGTCAATGAGGCTGCACAGGCAGTTCATGATGCATTTGCATTGTCTCGTTAATTGACGGAGAACATCAAATATTGTCAGCGCGGAAAATTTAAGAGTTCAAGGTAAAGAAGGGCAGCCGCGTATCGAGTGGCTGCCTATTTTACTCTTGATGCATAGGCAAAGTGCGTATAGAAAGGAATGTAGGATACTATGGATATTGTAAAGAAAATAGCAGCAGAGTTAGAAATTCGTCCGCAGCAGGTAGAGGCGGTCATAAAACTGATCGACGAGGGCAATACGATCCCGTTTATTGCCAGATACCGTAAAGAAGCGCATGGTTCGTTGAATGATGAACAACTCCGTAATCTGAGTGAGCGATTAACTTATTTGCGTACACTGGAAGAAAAAAAGGAACAGGTTCTTGCAACGATCGAAGAACAAGGGAAATTGACCGATGAATTGAAGGCACAGATCCTTGCAGCAGAGACACAGGTGCTCGTGGAGGACTTGTATCGTCCGTATCGTCCAAAACGACGTACAAGAGCGATCATCGCCAAGGAAAAGGGATTAGAGCCATTAGCGCAGATCATTTTGGCACAAGAAGTGACAGAGCCGTTAGAAACGATCGCCGAGCAGTATGTATCTGAGGAAAAAGAAGTGAAAGATGTTGCAGATGCGATTGCAGGAGCGAGAGATATTATTGCCGAGCAGATTTCTGATAATGCAGATTATCGTAAATATATCCGTGATATAACACGGGAAGAAGGTATCCTTACCTCAACTGCCAAGGATGAAAAGGCGCAGTCTGTTTATGAGATGTATTATGAATATCAGGAGCCGGTTAAAAAGATTGCCGGTCATCGTGTTCTCGCGTTAAATCGTGGTGAAAAGGAAAAATTCCTAGTGGTAAAACTGGAGGCTCCGGAAGAACGTATTCTTACGTATCTATGCAAAAAGACGATCACAGAGGAAAATGAGATCGTAACGCCGGTGTTAGAAGAGGCAGTGACAGACAGTTATAAGCGTTTGATCGCGCCTGCTATCGAGCGCGAGATTCGTAATGAGTTGACTGAGCAGGCAGAAGACGGTGCGATCAAAGTATTTGGTAAAAACCTAGAGCAGCTTTTGATGCAGCCGCCGATTGCCGGTAAGACAGTTTTGGGCTGGGATCCTGCATTTCGTACCGGTTGTAAACTTGCTGTGGTAGACCCAACCGGTAAAGTGTTAGATACGAAGGTGATCTATCCGACAGCACCGCAGAACAAGGTCGAAGAGGCAAAACGTGAGGTGAAAAAACTGATCCAGAAATACGGAATTTCTCTGATCTCCGTCGGCAATGGAACAGCATCCCGCGAGTCGGAAATGATCATTGCGGATATGCTGCATGAGATCAAAGAACCTGTGCAGTATATTATTGTAAATGAAGCAGGTGCTTCAGTTTATTCCGCAAGTAAACTTGCCACCGAGGAATTTCCGAATTTTGATGTGGGACAGCGAAGTGCAGCGTCGATCGCAAGACGTTTGCAGGATCCGCTGGCAGAGTTAGTGAAAATCGATCCACAGTCTATCGGTGTAGGACAGTATCAGCATGATATGAATCAGAAGAAGTTAGGCGAAACATTATCCGGTGTTGTGGAAGATTGTGTAAATAAAGTTGGTGTGGATCTGAATACAGCATCCGCTTCACTGTTAGAGTATATTTCCGGTATCAGCAAAGTGATCGCAAAGAACATCGTTACGTATCGTGAAGAAAACGGAAAGTTTACGTCACGTAAAGAGTTGTTAAAAGTACCAAAACTGGGACCGAAAGCCTTTGAACAGTGTGCAGGTTTTATGCGTATTTTGGATGGAAAAAATCCATTGGATGCAACGAGCGTTCATCCGGAGACTTATGATGCAGCCAATGTATTATTAGATAAGCTTGGCATTGACACGGAAGAACTCAAAAAGATCCAGACGGAAGCGGCCAAACAGCAGTCCCCATTAGCCAAGAAGAAAACCGCTCCAAAGAAAAAGAAACAGCAGTTTGTTGTACGCAATACGCACACAGCCTTTGGCGCAGCCTTTGCGGAAGCCTTTGGCTCGATAGACCTGCCGAGCGGTGAGACGGAAGAAACACCGACAGAGAACAAAGCCTCCGGCAGTTTGCAGAAGCGTGTGAAAGACAAAAAGAAAATGGCTGACGAGCTTGGTATTGGTGAGATCACGCTGGTTGATATCTTGAAGGAATTGGAGAAACCTGCGAGAGATCCTCGTGATGAAATGCCAAAACCGATCCTTCGAACAGATGTGTTAGAGATGAAAGATCTCAAAGAGGGCATGATCCTTAAGGGGACAGTTCGAAATGTTATTGATTTTGGTGCGTTTGTAGATATCGGCGTTCATCAGGATGGATTGGTACATGTGTCCGAAATGTCGGATAAGAAATTTGTCAAACACCCGTTGGATGTTGTCAGTGTCGGAGATATCGTTGATGTCAAAGTAATGGGTGTTGATCTCAAAAAACAGCGTATTCAGTTGACTATGAAATTATAAAGAGGAGAGCATATGAACTTACGTGAAAAATTATTTGTTGAAGTAAGAAAAGGAACAAAGGTCACATTGAGTGAAAGTGATCTCAACAAAATGGATCGCATGTATGAGCGTGAGTTGGCGCAGTATGACAACCGTAAGGTTATGACGCCGTACCGAAAAGAGCCAAAGCGGGCGTTTTTGGCACAGCTGCGCGATTACGCTTTTGAGCGGATCTTGGACAGACATTTGTACACATTTTCTCACGTGCTGGTTATTCCAAATCCATATGGAGTGGCTAAACAGACAGCCCTTATCCTGTTCAACTCTTCCAAGGAGTACAAGGTGCGCTATCGTGTGTTCGGAGATAATGGCAATGATTTTGTTGGTGAATCCAGCTATACAACAAGACATCGTGTGGCAATCTTGGGGTTGTATTTCGAACGTAGCAATACGGTAGATCTGTCTCTGATCGATCGAGAAGGAAAAGTTGTAAAGCATCGAGTGATCCGTATTTTTGTTTCAGAAGTGCCTGAAAACCAAAAGGATCTTGTGATGGAAGTAGAGGGAGATAAATCTGCAGCAATGCCGCTGCTGGCAGTCAACGGTGCCGCTTTTAGTCCATTGGTCTTTGATGCAGATGGTGCGATCCGATATTCAATGCAGCTTCGTACCTATAAGATGGGTATGATACCGATGCCGAATGGTCATGTTCTGTTGGCAGATCGAACAGCTAACATTGTAAACAGCATGGGCAAGATCCAGCCGTGCCGTTATCATGAAATGGATTATATGGGCAGAGTGTATCGCACATATATTTTGAATGAACCGATCGGTACTGCATTAGCACAGCACGATAGTTCGTTGTATCTTGTGACTTCGTCCGATGGAGAGCATTATAATGACTGTATTCTTACGATGGATATGAATACCGGTGAGATCGTACGCCGCATTAAGCTGATTGACTTGCTGGGAGAAAAATACCACACCGGTAAGGAATGGCTGCTTTTTTCAGCGATGGAGTACCGCGCCGGAAAGCTTTTGCTGACATTAAAGCGTATACACACGATCGCACAGCTTGATCTGGAGAGTGGCAAATTGGATTGGGTGCTGGCACCAAAATCAATCTGGCAGGATACAGAGTTGGAAGCCATCGCTTTGACAACAGAGGGTGCTGATATCGAAATGGGAAGACCGGATAAGGCTGTTTGGATGGATGAGCACGAATTGTTGATCTATAGCACAGGTACTAAAGGGGCGGTAGATGGCGGTTACAATGATGCACAACATTCTGCGGTACTTCGTGTGTCGATCGATGAGGCTGCCGGCACATATGTACAGGAGAGCAAGAAAGACTGTTTGAAAACGATGCAGTTTGGTAGTGCCCTTTATACAAAAGAATACAACAAGTATTTCCATTTGACAGGTATCACGCAAGACCGTACGACAGAACTTCATTCCCAGATCCAGTTGGTCAATGGCGAAAACGGCGAAGTTGAGAAGACGTTTAAGTTGACTAAAAACTTTTTGTGGGCTTGGGAGTTTCATCCGGACATTCCTTCATTTTGTGTGGGGATGGGGCTGCATGATCAGACAGAGTTTGGTAAGCTCCCAACACCGGAAGAATTTCATGGAACAATGCCGAAAAAAACGGATCAGCGTATTCGTGGTACCTTCTTCGGTAACGTGCATTTGTGCGAGAATCTTTTGCAGTATTCGATGCTGCCTGGTGCAGTTGAAAAGCTGTATTTTAAGGGTGAGCATAAGACATATGTACAAGATTATTCGCAACTGCGTATGGGCAGACGTAAAGAAATCTTTGCTGTGCAGGTGGATGGACTGGAACCTGGAGAATACGATATGTATTTGCAGTTCCAGGGAAAGATTCGCAAGCTGCGCAATGAATTGCGTGTGAAATAACGACGTGTAGTTTATAAAGTTTTCACAAAGTGAATCTTGCTTTTTATGAGTAAATTTCGTATAATTATACTAGAAACTTTGGAAAATACACAGAAATTTGTGCAATTTCAACAAAATTACTTTTATTATTTTACAGGAGGATTCTAGTATGGCAAACAGATTTGTATTAAACGAGACATCGTATCATGGGGCAGGAGCTATTGCAGAGATTGCAACAGAAACTAAAATTCGTGGTTTTAAGAAAGCGTTTGTATGTTCGGATCCGGACTTGGTAAAGTTTGGTGTAACACAGAAAGTGTTGGATGTACTTGAGAAAAATGGTATGGCATATGAGCTGTATTCAAATATTAAACCAAATCCAACGATTGAAAATGTTCAGACAGGTGTACAGGCATTTAAGGATGCAGGAACAGATTATCTGATCGCTATTGGCGGCGGTTCTTCTATGGATACTGCGAAAGCAATCGGTATCATTATCAATAATCCTGAGCATGAGGATGTTGTCAGCTTAGAGGGCGCTGTAGATACCAAGAATAAGAGCGTACCGATCTTTGCAGTACCTACGACAGCAGGAACTGCTGCAGAGGTTACAATCAATTACGTTATTACAGATGCAGCTAAGAATCGCAAGATGGTTTGTGTAGATCCGCATGACATTCCTGTTGTGGCATTTATCGATTCCGAGATGATGTCTTCTATGCCTAAGGGGCTTACTGCAGCAACCGGTATGGATGCTTTAACACATGCGATTGAGGGTTACATTACGGCAGGAGCATGGGAATTGTCCGACATGTTCCATCTCAAAGCAATTGAGATCATTGCACGTTCTCTTCGTGGAGCAGTAGACAATACGCCGGAAGGACGTGAGGGAATGGCTCTTGGTCAGTACGTTGCAGGAATGGGCTTCTCCAACGTAGGTCTTGGAATTGTTCATTCTATGGCACATCCACTTGGCGCATTGTATGATACACCACATGGAATCGCAAATGCGATCATTCTTCCTACTGTTATGGAGTATAACGCAGAGGCAACAGGTGAGAAATATCGTGATATTGCAAAGGCAATGGGTGTTGAAGGTACAGAGAATATGTCTCAGGAAGAGTATCGTAAAGCAGCCGTTGATGCTGTAAAACAGCTTTCCAAAGATGTTGGAATCCCTACAGATCTCAAGGATATTGTTAAGAAAGAAGATATTCCATTCTTAGCACAGTCTGCATATGATGATGCTTGCCGTCCGGGCAATCCAAAGGAGACAAGTGTTGAGGACATTACGAAGCTGTATGAGAGCTTACTGTAATCAGATCATAGTTTCAATCTAAAATAATGGGCTGCGTGGCACTTTGAAATAAGAGTGTCACGCAGTTTTTTCAGGGTATAGGAAAATGCTCGTTTTGCCTTTTTTCATCCTTTTAAGCCTCCCTTCCCTTTAACAGTTCTGCCATATCATATCGTTTATTATGTCAAAGAATAAAAAAAATTAAAAAAATTGAAAAAAATGCTTGCATTTTTGAAAATACTAGTGTATAGTATATCAAGTACGGTACAGATGACGTACAAAACATAAG
>ULVB01037779.1_pt1 | contig 15568 bp, 11 predicted proteins | sample 1959071 | NCBI WGS metagenome assembly ULVB01 (sample SAMEA4835776, study PRJEB28245) | human gut metagenome | biome: gut microbiome; material: fecal sample | place: Denmark | collected 2008 | reverse complement strand
CTCGGGAGCAAATCTGGCGGTTTGGCGCACGGGAGGAGGCTTTTCGAGCGCTACGGGCTCCACTATATGCTACTAGGGGTGTGGCAAGCGAAGAATGTGAGTGTGCAGAAAAATAGGCTCGCCGACCGAAGGAGCGGCAGGGCAACCGAAGGAGCGGCAGGGCAACCGAAGGAGCGGCAGGGAGGCCCCCAAAGGGGTTTGCGGCCAAAGAAGGGGTTTAGGTGCTTTGGGGCTGAGGTGATTATTCAATAGTACATAGAACCGGAAATGAAAATACTACAATTGGGGAAGTTCTACCCTGTACTGGGCGGAGTGGAGAAGGTGATGTTTGATCTGACTGTGGGACTCTCGGAGGAGGGGCTCTCGAAGAAAGGTCTTTCGGAGGAGGGGTTCTCGGAGGAGGGGCTTTCGGAGGAGGGGTTCTCGGAGGTGGGGCTCTCGAAGGAAGGGCTCTCGGAAGCGGGGCTTTCGGAGGTGGGGGTGGAGTGCGATATGATGTGCGCGGGAAGCGACGGGAGGGGGACGGAGGTCATCCGGCTTAATCCGCACGGGAGGATACTCTGCCACAGGACTTTGATCGAGGCGGCCAAAACCACGATCGCGCCGTCGATGGCCACGCGGCTCAGGCGGATCGCCAAGGACTATGACATCATCCACATCCATCATCCGGACCCGATGGCGGCGATGGCGCTCAGGCTGTCGGGCTACAAAGGGAAGGTGGTGCTTCACTGGCACAGCGACATACTCTCGCAAAAAGCGCTTTTGAGATTCTATCTGCCGATTCAGAATTGGCTCATCAAAAGAGCCGACACCATCGTGGGGACGACTCCTGTCTACCTTGCGGAATCACCTTACCTTCAGGGAGTACAGGAGAAATGCCGCTGCATCCCTATCGGAATCGAGCCGGTCATCAGCGACAGCGCGAGGGAGCAGGAGATCAGAAATGAATATTCCGGGCGGCGGATCATCTTCTCGCTCGGGAGGCTTGTGGAATACAAGGGGTACCGCTATCTGATCGAGGCGGCAAAGTACCTCGATGACAGTTTCATGATCCTGATAGGAGGTGGAGGCCCGCTGCGGGAGAGCCTCCAGCGAGAGATCGACGAGCTTGGCGTCGGAAGACGGGTCAAACTGCTGGGCAAGGTTCCGCAGGAAGACCTGGCATCCTACTACGGAGCCTGCGAACTGTTCTGCATGAGCAGCGTTATGAAGACGGAGGCTTTCGGAATAGTCCAGATCGAGGCGATGTCTGCGGGAAGACCGGTGGTCGCCACAAAGATTCCGGAATCAGGAGTCTCCTGGGTAAACGAGGACGGGGTCTCGGGAATAAACGTCGCACCACGGGACAGCAAGGCCATCGCAGAGGCGATCCTCACCATCACAGACAACGAGACGACGTGGAAAAAGTTCAGCGCGGGGGCGGCAAAACGCTTCGCGGAGAACTTCACAAAAGAAAAAATGATCTCAAGATGCTTGAATATTTACGCGGAAACATTATCTTTGCACTAAACAGTAGATCCTACCAAGAGCCATAACAGACAAAATGAGTGAAAATACTATGTCAACAACAAACGAAATGTCCGCGACATTGCCTAGAACAAGTATGAGTACTATTGACGAAAACCTGAAAAGATTTTTTGACTGCTTCGCAAGCATTTGCGGAATGATTGTCTTCTCCCCGCTTTTCCTTATCATCATGATCATCATCAAATGCGACAGCAAGGGGCCTGTGATTTTCTCGCAGGAACGGATCGGGAAGGGAGGCAAGCCTTTCACGCTGTACAAGTTCAGGACAATGAACAACTCCTCAGAGGCGGACGGCAAGCCGAAACTCTGCCAGGAGAACGACGAGCGGCTGACCAAGGTCGGTAAGTTCCTCAGGGATCATCATCTGGACGAGCTCCCTCAGCTTTGGTGCGTCGCCAGGGGGAACATGAGTTTCGTCGGGCCGAGGCCGGAAAGAAAATACTACATCGACAAGATAATGGAGGTCAACCCTGACTACGAGCGTCTCTACGAGCTTCGTCCTGGGCTGTTTTCCGAGGCCACGCTTACGAACGGCTACACCGGCACACTTGAGAAAATGCTGACAAGACTTGAGATGGATCTGGACTACCTTGAGAACAGGTCGCTGTGGAGGGACACACAGATCATATTCAAGACCGTCACCTCCATTCTTGGCGGTAAGATCTTCTAAGACAATGAGACTGGACTCCACATTAAACCTGCGCCGGATCGGCGGCAAGTACATGATCGTCAAGGCTGTCGGAGGCAAGGCCAACATGACCGACGTGATCACCCTGAACGAGACGGCCGCCCTTCTCTGGGAGAGATTCTCAGACATGGACTTCACGGAGGAGGAGATGGCGGAATGTCTCTGCGGAGAGTATGAGGTTGACATCCAGACGGCGAGGAAGGATGTGCATAATCTTTTGGCGAAATGGAAAGAGTGCGGGATGCTTTCCTCGTCCTGCTGAGGGCGGGTCTGTGGGGAAAGTTTCCTGAGAACCGGGGACTGTTTCCGCTGAATGAGGAGGAATGGGAGCGGGTGTTCGCCATGTCCAGAAGACAGTCGGTCTCCGGAATGGTCTTTGACGGGATCTGTCTTCTTCCCGAGACGCTTCAGCCTTCACCGGCGGCTTTCGCCAAATGGATTGTCATCGCGGATGCCATCGAGGAGTTCAGCGGGCGGATGAACGCCGCGCTTAAGGATCTCACCGGACTATTTGTCAATGAAGGGCTTAGGCCGGTGCTTCAGAAAGGCCAGGGGGTCGCGGCGCTTTATCCTGAGCCTTCGCACCGTGAGTGCGGGGACATTGATTTTTATTTTCCGGAAAGGCAGCCGCTTCGACAGGCTCCGCGACCGGGAAAAGAATCACCTCTTCCGGTCGCTGATCCCGCCAAGGTGACAGGGGAAACAATGGATGACAAGGCGGTGGAGCTGGTGAGGAGACACGGCGTGACGGTGACGCGGATGCCGGACGGGAGCCAGACCTACGAATGGCACGGCATCGATGTCGAGCATCATCCTGCGATCATCGACCTGCGCTCCCCTGCCGCCATCAGGCTGTCCGGCGAGCTGGACGAGGCACGGGAATTCGTCCCGACGGACATCGCGGACGGCTTGAGGGTGCCTTCCCCTGCCCTCAACGCCTTGATGCTGAACTCGCATATTCTTAAACACGCGCTCGGCAGAGGAATCGGACTACGTCAGATGTGCGACCTCGCGATGGCGTACCACAGGATCAGCGAGGAGGGAAAGATTGATGAATATGGCGGGCGGATCCTCGCGTTCTACCGCCGTGTCGGGATTGTGAAATGGAGCAGGTTGCTGCATTCGTTCCTGGTCGGAGTGATTGGACTGCCGGAGGCGGAACTGCCATATTCAGAGAAGATTATGCCTTACGGGGCGCTCTGGAGGATCGTGGAGGAAGGCGGGAATTTCGGGCAGCACCGGGGGACGGACGTCTCGGCAAAGGCGGGAGCCTCGGCAGGTTCGAATGTCTCAGTAGGGACGGACGTCCCGGCAGGCCCGGCGAGCGGAAAGAGCGGTGTGCTCAAGAGAAAGCTGGGGACGGCGGGAATGTTTCTGCGGAGGGCAGGATTCTCTTTGCGGTTCGCTCCGAAAGAGGCGTTTTGGACAGTTTTTGACCTTGCCAAGGGACAATTCAGAAAATAATAACGACTTTTGTACAGTCATGGACTTGTGCAAAGGCCGATTCAGAAGATAAATGATGGAGGAAACACGGACATATTCATACAAGGTGGCGGGACTGACTTTTTCGGTCATCGCTCCGGTAGGAATTGACATCGAGGCGCTTCTGCCGTCGTTCAAGGACTTCCGCGCCACTTCGGGGGAGATGTCCGCGCCGGAGCCGCACCGGGAAATGTCCGCGCCGGAGCCGCACCGTGAGCTGCTCCGCCTCACACTACAGGCGGACCCCATTGAGATTCCGTCAGATGCCAAGGAAGTCGAAACGGATGACAACGACATGGGACACACCAGGCTTCTGAGGACAGAGGACGGACGCTACTGCGTCGAACTAAGCGGCAGCCGGGACGGAAAGGTCTTGGGTACATTCATAGCAAACGCTTCATTCTCAAGTGTTTACGCATCTATCAGGACTGATGCCGCCACCGCCGGCAGCATCCTTTCCTCCATGCTCCGGATCGCGTTCGCGCAGGCGGTCATCCTCCGCGAGGGGCTGTCGATCCATGCGTCCGCCGTCGTGTCGGACGGAAAGGCTTATCTCTTCCTCGGGAAGAGCGGCACGGGCAAAAGCACCCACGCAAGGCTGTGGCTCAAGAATATTCCCGGATCACACCTGCTGAACGACGACAATCCCGCCGTCAGGCTGATCGACGGATCGCCCGTCGCGTTCGGCACCCCCTGGAGCGGGAAGACCACGTGCTACCGCGACGAGTCCGCCCCCGTGGGAGGGTTCGTCCGCCTCAGGCAGGGAGACGCCGACATATTCACGGAAAAAGAGGATGTCGCCGCCTTCGTCGCGCTGCTTCCGAGCTGCTCCGTGATCCACAGCGACGCCAACCTACAGTCGATGCTATACGACACACTCACAAGACTTTCGGAACGGGTTCCGGTCGGAGAACTCACTTGCCTTCCGGACGACGAGTCCGCCATTGTTTGTCATAAGAATATAAAATCGATCATAAAATGAAGACTAGATTGTCACAACTGCTTCTGATCCCGCTTCTGGGCATGGCCGTTTCCTGCGGATCGGCGAAGAAGTACGTCTATCTCAACGACATGACCCCGGGCACAGGGTATCCTTTCGATTCCGCCCACGAGGCCGTCATCCAAGCCAACGACAGGCTCGGCATCACGGTCAGCTGCAAGCAGCCGGAGCTCGCCATCCCGTTCAACATCCAGAGCGGCTCGTTCAAGATGTCCTCGGACGGAACAGCCTCGTCATCCCCGGCGGCCAACGAGCCGGGCTACAAGGTCGATGCCAAGGGAAACATCGAGTTTCCTATCCTTGGAAACATCCATCTTGAAGGACTTACCTTGAGCCAGGCCTCGGACAGGATCAAGAATCTGATCATCGACGGCGACTACATCAAGGCTCCCATAGTGAGCATGGAGTTCCTCAACTTCAAGTACACCGTCTGGGGAGCCGTGAGCAAGAACGGAACGTTCACCGTGGAGAGCGGCAGGATCACCTTGCTGGAGGCGATCGCCAACGCGGGCGACCTGACCAACAAGGCAAGGCTCGACAGGGTGGCGGTCATCCGGGAGGAGAACGGCGACAAGCGGATCTACTTCCACGACATCCGCAACAGCAACATCCTCCAGTCGCCTTGTTTCTTCCTGCAGCAGAACGACATCATCTACGTGCAGCCTAAGTTCGGCAAGAAGGACAGAGAGGACAGGAGCATGCAGATCGCCACAATGTTCATGAGCGCCATCACAGCCGCGAGCTCCGTCATCTGGGCAACCTCGACATTCAGAAAAGACTAGTCCCGTCACACCTATAATCAACGAATATGCAGACAAACAATACCACCGGCAGAAACGATCAGGATGTCAACATCATCGACATCCTGCTCTTCCTGCTCTCCAAATGGAAATGGTTCGTCGTTTCCGTGATAGTGTTCGGCAGCCTGGCCTGGTTCCAGTACGCCAGGACTCCGAAGACCTATTTCCGCTCCGCCACCGTGATCATCAAGGATCCGTCCAACAAGATCTCATCGGCGGGACTTGACCGCTACGACAACTACATCAACAAGGTGAACGTCGCCAATGAGATCCTCCAGTTCCGGTCCAAGAAACTGATGCGGGAGGTTGTGAGCCGCGTCAACGCCGACATCGACTACAAAGTCAAGGACGGCCTCCAGATGACGGAGCTCTACAAGAAGTCTCCGGTCTCTGTCCGCTTCCTGGACACGACTCCCGAGACGCGGCTGAGCATGGTCGTGACCCCGGTGGACAGCGGCAAGGTGATTGTCTCCGACTTCGGTACGGTCGACGGCGACAAGAAATTGTCGGTCAGGATGAAGGACACGGTCAGCGTGGAGGGAGTGCGGCTCATCATCGCCCCTACCAACTACTACACGACCTCCTGGATGGGCGAGCATATTCAAGTGACGAAGAACCCCCTCTCGTCGGTGGTCGGCTACTTCGTCTCCAGTCTCGGCATCAGGCAGGAAGAGGACGAGGCCTCGATTCTCACCCTCTCCCTTAAGGACCGCTCCTCCGCAAGGGCGGAAGACGTGCTGAACATGCTGATCTCGGTCTACAACGAGGAGGCCATCAACGACAAGAACCAGGTGGCCATCAACACCGCCGAGTTCATCAACGAGAGGCTCATCATCATCGAAAGCGAGCTGGGAGGCGTGGAGTCCCATCTGGAATCCTTCAAGCGCGAGAACCGGATCGTGGACATCGCGACGACAGCCGGGATGTATGTCGGTGAGTCCCAGAAGTACAACACCAACGTGATGGAGCTTGAGACCCAGCTCCGCCTGGCCACCTACATCAAGGACTACCTCACGGATCCGACAAGGGAGATCGACCTGATCCCTGCCAACACGGGCATCAGCGACATGAACATCGAGAGCCAGATCGCCCAGTACAACACCGTGAAACTGCGCCGCGACAAGCTCATCGAGGACAGCAGCGAGAAGAACCCGATCGTGGAGGAGCTGAACACCTCGCTGAGGGCGATGAAACAGTCCATCATCAGGGCCGTGGACAACATGATCGTCAGCATCAATGTCCGCCGCAACGACGCGCAGTCGCGTGAGTCACAGGCACAGTCCCGCGTCTCGTCCATCCCTACCAAGGAACGCCAGATGCTCTCAATCGAGCGCCAGCAGAAGATCAAGGAGTCGCTTTACCTCTTCCTCCTGAACAAGCGCGAGGAGAACGCCCTCTCCCAGGCGATGGTGGACAACAACGCGAGGGTGATCGACGGAGCCTCCGGGCCAGGCGATCCGATCGCTCCGAGCAGGAACAAGATCCTGCTTCTGGGGCTGCTGCTCGGACTGGCCGTGCCGGGAGTCATCTTCCTGATGATCATGTTCCTTGACACGAGGATCCACACCAGGAAAGACATCCAGGGCAAAGTCAGCGCACCGTTCCTCGGAGTGATTCCGGAACAGGACAAGGACAATGAGGGTTTCGCCTCGGAGGCGTTCAAGATTGTCCGCACGAACATGTCCTTCCTTTCAAGAAAAGAGAAGATCAAGGTGATAATGTGCACCTCGTTCAGTTCCGGGGACGGAAAGACTTTCGTCTCCGCCAACCTGGCGAAGAGCTTCATCTCCGCCAGGAAGAAGGTGATCCTTGTGGATCTTGACATCCGTAAGGGAACCCTGACCTCACAGTTCGGCAAGCACAGCCACCACCACACCGTAGGCATCACGAACTTCCTGGCCGACTCTGACATAGCGCTGGATGACATCATCACCCACGAGACCGGTGTGGAAGGCCTTGACCTCATCCCGTCAGGCTCCATCGCGCCGAACCCCGCCGAACTCCTGATGGACGAGAGGCTGGATGAGATGTTCGCCGAGTTGAGGAACCGCTACGACATCATCATCACAGACTCCGTCCCTGTCGGTCTTGTGGCGGACGCGACGATCGCCAACCGCGTCGCCGACATCACGCTCTTCGTGGTGAGGGCCGGCCGCCTTGACCGTCGCCAACTTCCTGACATCGAGACCATGTACCAGGAGCGGAAACTCACGAACATGTCGCTGATCCTCAACGGCGCCGACTACCACCATCACGGCTACGGCTATGGTTATGGCTACGGGTACGGGTACGGCTATGGTTATGGCTACGGCTATGTGGATGGCAAGAAAAAGAAACGGAAAAAGTAGCCGCTGATCTTGTAGGGAGAAACATCTTCCTGCTCGGGGATAGTCCTGAATGCGAAGTAAACGTTTTAAATCACGAATAACGAGTATTTTATACTTTTTTTTGTTGCATTTTTTCCAATTAATACATATCTTTGCTTTTGATTGGCTTAGAGCATTGCAAGACATTAAAATAACAATGATAATAAATTAGTTTCAAGAAAATACTAATAAGAAAACAATATGAAAAAACATCTGATTACAGCGGCTATAGCCGTGCTGGCAGTAACCCCGGCACTTGCCCAGCCGTCAGTGAAAACGGACACAACGGTAAACGTCATCTATTCCGCAGACAAATTCAAAGTGGAGACCAATCGTTTCAAATATGACTGGTTCATCAACGTCGGAGGCGGAGCCCAGATTTATTTCGGAGACCACGACAAGCAGGCAAAGTTCGGAGACAGGCTTGCTCCCGCATTGAACATAAGCGTAGGTAAATGGTTCACCCCGGCTGTCGGAGCGAGAATCGCCTACAATGGACTCAGCATGAGAGGAGCCACCCAACAAGGTCCGGACGAAGCGTTCTCGACAGGAAAGGAGGTTCCCGGAAAGGGCGGAAGCGGCTACTGGCTGAACAAGCAGAAATTCTCGTTCGGTGATGTCAGGATGGATGCCATGCTCAATCTTTGCAATGCGTTCCACGGCTACAAGGCGGAAGGCCGCTTCTGGAATCCAAGCCTCTACGCAGGTCTGGGATTCGCCTGGACATACGATGAGCCAGGCAACGGCAAGTCCAGATCCCACGAGATTTCCGCCAGCATAGGAACAAGCAATGACTTCCGCTTGAGCGACGCATGGGCGATAAACCTCGATGTTCGCGGAATGTTTGTCAATGACCGCTTCGACGGAGAGATGGGTCATCGCTGGGGCGAAGGTGTGCTGAGCGCCACGATTGGTCTGACCTACAACATCGCGCCACGCGGATGGAACAAGAGCAAGACCGTTGTCAAGACTGTCAATAACAACATAGCCGACTTCCAGAAGGCTCTCAGCGAGTCCGAAGCTGAAAGGATCAGACTCGAGAAGGAACTCGGCGAACTCAGAGCCCAGCCTCAGATTGTCGAGAAGCAGACCACGATCGCCGCTCCTTACTTCGTGATCTTCGAGATCAACAAGAGCAAGCTCAGCAAGGATTCCCGTGTGAACCTTGGAATGCTCGCCGAGATCATCAAGGCTAACAACATCAAGTACATCGTGACCGGTTACGCCGACGCCGCGACCGGGAACAAGAAGATCAATGACAAACTCAGCCGGAAACGCGCCGAGGCCGTCTACGAATGTCTCACTAAGGAATTCGGAGTTCCGGAGTCACTTCTTGAGATTGACCACAAGGGTGGCGTGGAGAACATGTTCTACGACGACCCTGCACTGAGCCGCGCGGCAATCACTAAAGCATTGTAGTTCCGCCTCTACCTGATTGACTGACCAAGACGGCGGCATGGCACCTCAAGAGTGCCGGCTACCGTCTCAGTCAGTTTTAAGAGAAGACATTTGGTAATGTCAGAATTCTAATTGAAATAAAGTTTTATGAATAAAATGAAAAACATCAAACGATTCTATGTCTCCCCAGACTCAAGGAGGGAAAGAGTGGTCATGGAAAGTACCGTCTGCGCCGGCAGCGAAGTAACTAAAATTAAATCCACCAAGGAGAACGTCGAGGTGGACGAATGGGATTCGATCCAGAATGGAGTAACCTTTGATTAATCTGAAAAAACAATGAGAAAAGCAAGCAGAACACTCGCGGCCGCATTCATGGCGGCTATCGTTCTTGCCGGGTGCCAGAACGAGGAACCTATGAATAAAGTGAAGGAGGGGCTTCCTGTAAGCCTTTCATTCAATATGGAGGTGCCTGAAATGGACGAGATAACCGTCACAAGGGCAACAGAGGAGCAGGAGACAAAAGTCGAGAAGATGGCTATCCTCTTCTACAACGCCAATCAACCCAACTCGACACCGATCATCGTGAAGGTCAGGAATCTTGGCGAGCCAACAAGAAAGAACAGCAAGACCAACTGGCTCTACAAGATCGAACTGAATGAGGACCAGCTCACCGTCGGAGACAGGAAGGTGACCAGCGGCGAATGGTACATGTACCCGATCGCCAACTACGACAAGTACACGGTCGTCAATCTGGATGAACTGGCGGGGAAGACGCTCGCCGAGTTCAGGAACCACACTATCACCGCCTCTGGACGTGACATCACCTCCACGTCAGTGCTGATGTCGGGACACTACGGCGACAAAGAGAACACGGCCACCATCACTCTCCAACCGGGCGAGAACACCTTCGACAAGGTCTTCCACCTCAAGAGGATAGTCTCCAAGAATATCTTCGTTCTCAAGAGCGGGACAGGGGTGACCTTCATTCCGAAGAAGTACAGCATCTACAACTACTCCACATCGTCAACCCTGCTCCAGAGGGATGAGCTGAATGAATATGCCGGTGACGACACCTTCACCAAATTCGAGGAACTTCCTATCGCGGCTCCGGCCGCCGGCGGCGATTACTCTTTCTCATTCTACATGCCGGAGAATGTGCAGAAGCCGGCCGCCTCGCCGACTTCATGGTCTTACGCCGACCGCGAGAGAAGGGAGAGTGACTACAGCACATTCACCTATGCTCCGGCCAAATCAACCTACGTTGTGATCGAGGGTACTTACGAGGGTCCGGGCGAGAGCGGGACAGACCACGTGACAGGAACCGTGAAGTACACCATCCACCTCGGAGACTTCGGCAACAGCACCGATGCGTCAAACACGAAATTCGGCAACTTCTCCGTGACACGTAACGCAAGGTACACCTACACGATAACGGTCAACGGAGTGAAGAACATCATCGCCGAGGCAAAACAGGTGAGCGACAATCAGCCGGGAGCCGAGGGACAGATCATCAAGCAGTCCCCGCACGTCATCGTCAACCTTGACGCACACTTCGAGAATGTGCTGCTGACATTCTCGAAGACAAACATCGAGCAATGCATTGTCAGCGGCACTGTACCTGCGGGAGACGGAAAGATGACATCCTTCACCGTTCAGAAAGGATCAACAGATCCGCACTTTGAGGACATCGCCTGGGTGAAGTTCGGCAAACCTGAGAGTCAGACGAGATTCGCAAATTATCCTGGAGACGCCAACTTGGTGAACATCTACGACTTGATTGATGAGATAAAGGTCGGCACCACGACACACTGCATAATAAGCGGAGACAATGTCTACACGCAGGCCTACGTGGACGAGTACTTCTACAATGACAAGCCTTACAAGGATTTCGTCAACGCGGATGACAGGATCTTGTCATTCACCATCGGCAAGGCCAAGATCAGCGCCGACGGACACAGCACCTACACCGAGGGCAGTGGCTTTACACTCATGCAGGAGTCAATCAAGACATTCTATAAAGATAATGTGGGTAATCCATTCGGATTTGAATCTGTGGAGGAGACACCGGCAGCCGCTTTCACCGGTGATGACGACTATCCGGGAACGGAATTGCAGAACGGATTGAAAAACACCTGGGAGATCATCAACACTAAAACAACCAAGACATGGACCGACTATGTGAACATTGCCCAAAACGGCTTCACAGGGGCGACTCCTCCTACCTCGGCCAACATAATGACCACTACCGGAACCAATCCGATGTTCGAATGTCTCTCAAGAAACAGAGACCTCAACGGTGACGGCAAAATTGACGAGGACGAGGTAAGGTGGTACCTTCCTAGCGTCCGCCAATGCATCTTCGCCTGGTGCGGTAAGAAGTCTCTGCCTACAGAGATATCATTCGAGACGACGAACTATGCGACAAGTACAAACCTGGGCTTCCGTATCTGGTGGGCTTTGGAGGGTACCGCAATCAGTTCCTGGGCTAATATGGAGACAAATCCTATGATACGATGCGTCAGGAATCTTGGCACAAACTCAACCTCGGGTGAAGTCTCGGACATCACAAGCTGGGACCAGGAGAACTATGTCGTGACAGTGAACGGCCTCAAGGACGAGACCTTGAGAACCAACATGCAGATCGGAGAGTATCCTGAGCACGAGAATTTCGATGCGGCGAGTACATTGCCTAAGGCTTTCAAGATCGCCAGTGCGGATCTGAACATTCCGGCAAGCGGAGAGGACACCTATGCTCCTGAAATCACAGTTGGCGAGCTTAATCCTACTGGAATACCAGAGAGTAATAGCAACACGACTTCTCATAATATAACTGTTCCGATAAAGATTACTAATTACGATGCGTCTAAGAACTACACCTATCAAATCGGAGCCGATAACGAAGTAAATGTTACGTCAGCAGAGTTCTATGTCAGTGTTACAATCAACCATACATCAACTTCAAATGGTACGACATCATCGAAAACAATTAAAATAAAGAGCGACAACGGCAATTACACATCTTTCAATGTAACGGTTACACTGACCACAAGAACAGAAGGCTTTATTTTTCAAACAAAATATTACACATACACATACAGCAAGTCTACGCCTCAACAAACAATAGTTACTGGTGGAACCCCAGCCAAAAACACCTTCAAGTACACTGAGATCATGAACGGTGACTGGTGCGAGAAATACTACCAGGAAGGCACCGACGATCTGGGCAAGTGGAGGATCCCGAACGAGAAGGAGCTCTACTTCATCCCAATGTACTGTGGTGAGGAGATTACCGGCAATCTCGCCGGTTACAAGCCTTCTGGAGCCCAAACCGAAACCGGAACCATGCGATACGCAGCCAAGACCAAATACAATCGAAACCTGATACATGACCCGTCAAATCCAGGTAATACATTCATGATCTACCACCTTCAGAAAGACGGATCGTCAGGTACGCCGATCGTAACAACCGGTCACAATCAGTCCGGTGCGGACTTTACAATCCGATGCGTCCGTGACGCGCCTCAGGGTACCAGATCCTACGACTCCTCCTACAGTAGTGGAGGAAAGGGATTCGGACTGTAGAGGCTGACCTAAAGACTTAACCTATGGGTAAATAGATTAAACTCTTTAACACATAGGTTATGAAGCGTACATATTCAGCATCTGTGCTGATGGTGCTGGCGGCACTGATGGCCGCCTCCTGCGCCGACAACAACGAGACGGAGGTACTGGGACAGGAGTCGATCTCCCTTACCGGAGAAATAGGACAGATTCCGGTGACAAGAACCCAGATCGACATCGAGCCGACCGAGGACGGATCCCTTGGGATATTGTGGTCCCCAGGAGACAGAGTCGGCGTGTTCGGAAACACCACCCCCAACGCCCCGTTCGACGGCACATTCTCCACTCCTGTGAGTTCCGGAGAGTTCAAAGGCTCGCTGAACACAAGCGACCGGCCACGGTTCGCCTACTATCCTTACGTGGAAGGGGCGACGGACAGCGGAGCGATCCCGGTCAATGTGGCCTCAGTGCAGTACTACACGGACGAAGCTTCTATCGCCGCCAACGATGTGAAGGCCAGCGACACTCCCGTCAAAAAAGATGGAGGCTATGGGTTCATATTCAAGCCTCTGGTGTCCTTCCTGAAGGCGGAGGTGACATTCGGAAGCAAGCTTGACGAGGTCGCAAGCTCGGAGAGACTCCAGTCCATCATATTCAGACAGAAAGTTGAAGGGATCGCGGTGCCTCGCGCCTGGACCGGTGATTTCACGATGAATCTAACCAATCTGGCTTCGGGTCTTGCCGCTGTTGACGGAAAGACCTCATCCCAGATCACTGTGAAACTGGCGAAGGACGAGAAGGGAGGAATCTCGGTTGGCAGAAAGGCTGTCGTGTATGCCGCCATCGCGCCAGGCATCAAGAAAGGTGACAAGATCGAGATTCAATTATTGACTGACTCCCACAAGGTGTCATTCGAGGTCAAGGCACTCGTTGATTTCCAGGCCGGAGCATGCTACGACATCCCTCTGAACCTTGATGACCTGAAGCCGGAGAACAACTGCACGGTCGAAAACATCAGCACGACTCCACTGGAGTTCAAGAGTTTCGGGTTCGAGATCGCCAAGAACGAGTCAAGCCTTCTGAAGAAGACGGCGGTTCTGAACGCCAGTACCTCCAAGACCGAAGTCAAGGCCGCGGAGGATTTCAGCTGCGCGATCGACAAGGACGCCGGCACGGTCTCTTGCTGCATCCCTTACCTTTACAACTTCACGCTTGTACCGACGTTCACGGTACCTGAAGGAGTGAAGGTTCTTTGCAACGGTGAGGTTCAGGAAAGCGGTGTGTCAGGCCAGGATTTCCGGACTCCTGTTGAATATACCCTTGTCAGCGGCACGCAGAGAAAGGTGTTTACCGTTACCGTCACGAACACCGGACTGCCGGTGGTGGTTGTCAACGTCAACACTCCGGGAACAGTCTCCTTCCTTGACTTCGCCATCCCCGCTAAGGGTGCAAACTGGAGCGAGGCCGACGACATCGCTGTCTACAAAAACGGTGTGGCGGACTTGAATAAGGCCGGTTGCAGCATCAGGCTCAGGGGAAACACGTCGTCCAATTACGACAAGAGGCCGATGGCTATCAAGCTGAACAAAAAGGCGGGCATCCTTGGGATGAAGGAGCACAAGAGATGGATTCTGCTCTCTCCGTGGACGGACATGTCACTCATTCGTAACTATCTGGCGTTCAACATCGCCCAGACTATCCAGAACCATTTCATCAACGGGCCTACAGACGGAAGCACCTTAGGAAAGGGATTGGTCTGGAATCCTTCAGGGCAGAACGTCGAGCTGGTCATCAATGGCATCCACGCCGGCAACTATCTTTTCTGCGAGCAGATCAAGATCAATAAGAACAGGCTGAAAATGACAAACCCGATATTTGAGGATGTTGTCGAGACAAACACCAGCCCTACCGTGAAGGATTGCAGCTACCTTATCGAGTTCGACAATAATTACGACGAGACTTGGAAATTCAAAACCACGATGCGTGAATTGCCTTGCTTGTTCAAGGATGACTTCAAGGTCACAGCGACGAATGGCACCACATATGATGGCAGCGCGATTTTCGAGAATCTGAAAACCTACATCAACGCCATCGAGAGCAACCTTACTAATGGTTATTACACAGAGGCCTACAAGAGTCTCGACATCAACTCCGTGATCGACTACTGGTTTGTCTACGAGATCGCGATGAACGACGAGATACAGCATCCGAAGAGTGTCTACATGTACAAGGACGGGGACGGAAAACTCTGCGCCGGGCCGGTGTGGGACTTTGACAGCCAGAACTTCACGAATGTGGACACGGAAAAGAACGCTTACTACTATCACACATGGAGTTCACTTCTCATCGAAAGGGCCATTAAATATAATGAGACCCCAAGGAGGTACTATATGTGGTGGCCTCTGTTGATGAAGGATCAGAACTACATCAATAGGGTCAAGGCTCGCTGGGCGGATGTCTACCCAGACTTGATTGATGTCGCCAACAGAGTCGTGGAGGAGAGGCGCGCCGCAAACAGGCTTTCTGATGAGTATAACCGAAAGATTTGGAAGGTCGGTAATTATCTGGATGAGCATTGGCTGTGCGGTGACGAGAATATGGAGTTCGACAAAGTGATGGACAACCTCAAGTTCTGCTACAACAAGCGTCTTGAGAACCTCAACAACACCATCACCAACCTTCGTAAGTGGAACTGATCACACAATACCGATGAATCTCTGATCTTACCCTTTGATTATTAACGGCA
>ULVB01078544.1_pt1 | contig 15653 bp, 18 predicted proteins | sample 1959071 | NCBI WGS metagenome assembly ULVB01 (sample SAMEA4835776, study PRJEB28245) | human gut metagenome | biome: gut microbiome; material: fecal sample | place: Denmark | collected 2008 | reverse complement strand
TTAGGTTCAGCACCTACTTTACTTTTAGTCATAATTTTACTTTTTAAATGTTCTACAATAAATATATTATTCTAAATTACATGATTGCGAATAGCATAATAAATAAGCATTAAAATTCCTATTATTACATAAGGTATAATAATAACAAAACAACCAAAACAACCACTATTATAATCTTCATTAGTCATATTATTAAGTTATTTAATATTTTAATTTTGCTTCTAACGAATTGAATTTAGTTATGCGAATAACTAATAAGCGAGCATAATAAAGCCGCTCACGAACGAAGTAAAGTGGAAATCTGCCACATCTTCTACGGGGCGGCTCTAGCAATTTAATGTTATATGTTCAACTGATACACTTCACCATCAGGTTGAGCATCAACAAGTTTAACTTCAACATTAGTATCTTCAACTATAGAATTAAGAATAGAATCTTCAATAACTTCTTTAGGAACAGAAAACTTTAATCTACTATAATTATCTTTATTAGTTATACTAAATCTACCATCAGTATTATTCATACTAACAGCTAGAAAATAATCATTTCGTTTAATACTTTCGTTCCATCGTTGCAAGAACTTATAGAACATTCTAAACTTTATTTCTCGACTATATAGTCTTTTAAACTTTGGAGAATACCAAGTTTTATGTTTATCTAGTTTTTCTGTTACGTTATCATAAGCGTTTAAATTCATATTACTAATCTGTTATATCTACAGCCTTAGCATGAAAAGGAACACTCTTAACCCCAGAACGTTCTCTATATTCTACAAAGGCGTATTTACCAATAAATTTTTCTTTATTTTTTAATATATACTCTTGTCTTGAATGGTCAAAATTAAGAGTACATTCAAATAGTTCATCATTAATGTCGTTTCTAAGAACAAGTTTACAAAGATTAGTTCTAATTCCTTCAGGAACAACATTAACAATTTTGAACTTAGCATCATCAACTCGTTTATATTTAAGCATAGCTAAATTACGAGCACCAAATTGATAAGCAGAATTAACATCACGAACAATAAGACCTTCAAAACCGAGACTTATAAACTTATCTCTAAATCTTGTAGCATCAGTAATATTATTGATATTAACATCAGGTAATAATATAAGTTTACTCTTATTGTTAAGATGCTGTTCGTAAGTATCAAAAGTATAACATATTCTACTTATGTTATCAATCTTAAACTTACGTCTAGCTTCATAACTCATATTATCAATAGCAATATCATAACACCAATACTGAAGAAGTAGATGTTGAGGAAGCTTTTCATTCTTAACAAAACTATTAATATCGTTTACTTTATAACCAGGAATATAAAGTTCGCCATCAAGGCAAGCTCCTTCTTCAATCATAGCATCAAGTAAATCATCTTTAATAGCTGGAAGAATTACTTCATCCATCCAAGTAAGTTTAGAAGTCCAATCAGTACCTTCTCTAGAACGATAAGTAAGTCTAATAGGATTAAACAAATCATTAGTTTCTTCAGCACCAACAATACATCTAACACCATTAATTTTATACTGACCTAAATAACTACGTTTATCAAAAGGTTTATTATCTTTAAGTACTTTTGCAAGCATTGGAAGAACAAAGCCTTCATCAGTAGTATTATTCTTTGGAAGATAAGTATTAAGAAAGTTAAGAAGAACACAGTCTCTTTCTATTTTCAAAGGAGCATTATCTTTAAGTTCAGAAACTTCTTTATATCCTTCTTTACGCTTAGCTTTAATACGAGATTCTATTTCGTTACCTCTACTAAGTTTAGCTTTAATTATTTCGCTATGTTTATGCCCTCCTACAACACCATAATGAACTATATATTCATTATCTTGACCCCATTCGTGAATACTCCATGAAATAGGGTCACCTTTAGCATTTCTTTTAAATAGTATCATATATTAATTTTAAGTTTACTAATAAGTTTAGCTCTAGCTTGAGCATTTAACTGAGCAGCACTTTGAGTTTTCTCTTTCTTAGGTTTTTCAAAACCTTCAAGAGTTCCTTCTTTAGCTTTCTTTCTAGTAGTACTAGTAGTCTTCTTTAAACCTTTCTTCTTATCATATACGATAGGAGGATTATCTTCTTCATATTTAAGATTACGTTTATGTAAAGCTACAAGTTTAGAAACATATTCGTCTCTTTTATTTTCATCAATTAACCCTTGTTCAAGAGCATAATTAATTCCATGCAGAGTACGACTAACTTCATATTGATAAGGAGTACCAATAGTTTGCATCATTCTCATATCATCTTTAATACGAGAACAATCAAGACGAACACAAGCTTTAGCAACAAATTCATCAGCACCATAAGTACTAATGTCTTTAACCGCCATAGCTTGAACTTGTTCATCTATTACCATAGTATAAGCTTTTGGAAATCTTACCATTGTTTAGCTATTAATCTGAATATTACAACTTTATCTGGTTTACCTAGACGACCATGAGCATATTGAGCCATAGCACCAATATCATCAGTTTCTCTAGTTTGATACATTTTTGTAGGCGTTTTACAAGTATGAGTATCATAATCGTAATTAAGAGGAATATGAACAACATCTTTAAAAGGAATTAATTCATTTAAAGCATCATAATCTTCAGTACCATCATGAAAGTCTACTTCACCATACGAAAATATATTATCAGTATCCAAGTCAAAAGTAATACCACCTCTAGTTATAGTGATAGCTTTACCTTTATCAAGTAGAGCTTCTTCTTTATCACTTATCCAAGTCATAAGAATACGAGTTTGTGATTTAATCTTATTACCAGCTTTCTCAGTATGGCAAATCACAGTCTGATAATCTTTTGAAATAGGCATCGGTATCACTCTTATCTTTTCTGTATCGGATTTCGACATATCTAATAGTTTCTCTAATAAAAGTATCTATTTCATCATTATTGAATTTATCATGTAAATCAGCAAAATCTTTACACTCATAATTCTCAAGTCCAAATTCTCCACGAGTAATAAAAAGATAAGGAATGTCATAAGTTTCTAAAAGATAATCAGCACCATCACGCCCAGTCCTATCAAAATCTAGAAGACTAACAATCATACCTTCATTATTAAGTCTTTTTCTAAGCCAAGTATATTCATTAGCTTTAAGTCTATAATTTTCACTAGGAAGATTAACAACTCCAATATTAAGAGTTTTTCCATCCGCCCCGTAGAAGATATGTTTGCTTAGATGACTACCTAAACTTAATCTATCTTTACTAGACTTAGTTATAATAATATAATCATAATCTTCTCTTTCTAGATTAGGAAGACCTTCAAGTACATTACAATTAGTTACAAACTTTAATTCTTTAGTTCTATCACGTAATGGAAAATATAGTTTAATAAGATATACTCCAGATTTATTACGACCAAGCATATAAGCATAACAAGGGTCACTTTTAGCATCTTTATATTTAGGAGTAGGATTAGTTACTCTATCAATATAATATTGCTCAACTGGAATAACAAAATGAGTATTAAGATAATTCAAATCTACATTTAATTTAGCCCATATAGCTTTATCTTGACGATTCCAACTACGAGGAACAATTTCAATAATAGCTTTTTTATTACGAGCTTTAACGAGAGCATTCTTTATAGATTCGTCTACATCATAATCATTAATATGATTATCTATTTGATACGAAAACGTTCTATAAATATGACTTAGTACAAAATAAAAATCTTGTTTATTATTTGTACTAATTGGTCTTTCATATACAATACTTAGTACGTAAGCTACTACACCATACACATCATCAAAGAAACCAGCACCACCAAAATCACGAACTTTAAGTCTACCCTTGGCATTGTATGCAATACCCATACTACCATCAGTATCATCGTCACGAAATACAGAAGTAATAAGATGATTATGTTCAACACAATCTCTAACTACTTCTAATGGTATATCTAAGTATTTACTTACAATTTCTTCTTGACTTACTCTAGATTCTATAAAAGCTTTTGTAAGTTTACTTGTGTTAGCATTACGTTTCATATTGATAAAAAAATTAGGGGCAACAACAGTATTACTACCATCGTTACCCCTTAGAACATTAAACTTTAGTTGAGAATTAGTAGGCAAAGAGATAACTCTTCACTTATCTACTTAGAATGGAAGGTCATCTGTAGCGGTTGGGTCAAATCCAGCACCAGCAGGAGCACCACCAGCAAACTCACCACCAACAGGAGGAACTACAGCACCACCAGTCATACCAGGCATACCAGGAATACCAGGAACACCAACAGTAGGAGTCTTATTAGTCTGCTTAGGAGTAATACTTTCCTTAACCTTATCGATAGAAAGAATAACAGGAGGAAGAATCTTTCCTTCCTTCATCTTAACTAGTTCAATAGCACCAGCACCAACAAATGAAGTAAACTGCAAATCTTTACTACGGTCAACATCTACCCAATCGCCTTTACGATTACGAGTAGCACGAAGCAACTTAATCCAACAAGAAAGAGGTTTACCATTACCATCCTTAAAGCAAGGCTTAGGAGTAGCACCATCAGCAAGATTAAATTGACCATTGAGCATAGCAGCAACATTCTCAAAGATATGACGATAACCATTAAGAACATCCTGTGCATCTACTGCGTTATACTCAACATTACCATTCTCATCTTCTGTGAAATCAACAAAATCAAGAGTAAGTGCATCTTCCTCTTCAACAGTCAGTTCACGTCCTTTAAGATAGAATACATCAAGAAGATGCTTTGTCCAATTAAGAAGAGCATCTACTTGCCAAGCATTCTTACCACCAGGAATAGTATCAACATTACTCTCAACTGGGAAGAAAGTCTTAGTAACATAACGACGTTCCTTAACATTCTCATGATTACTAGCAAAAGTAACTACGAGACGAGGCATCTTCAAACCGGCAAAAGAATTACCTTCTCCACTCTGAGACCACTCTACACTTACAGAATCAAGATGAGCCATAAATAAGCCATTAGCTGGGCTAGCGTCTTTCTCATGAAATTTAAGACGAGCAGCAGCTACTGTGTTATTACTAATACCTCTACGATTCTTCTTTGCAGCACCATTTGCAACTGCTGCTGCTTCTTTTGTTACATCTGTCATAACTTAATTAAGTTTTAAACGTTTATATTAATTGATTAAAAAAGGGAACTGATTTGCTCAGTTCCCTATAATAAAAAGCGAATGAATATCTAATGAATGAACTAATTACTCAGCAGATTCAGCAGCCTTGTTAGCAGCTACACGAGCAGGCTTCTCATCAGTATACTCACCGAGTGGATAATAGATAACATCAACAATCTTATGACCATCGTTGAACTTACCTGTCTCACCAGCCTTAACATCAACAGAGAAGACACGCTTCAAAGCAGTCTTATCTTCCATATCAGCTTTAAGTTGCTCCCAGTTGTTTGTATCAGAGAAGTTAAGCTTCAGACCAGTACCAACTGCATTACCACTAGCAGCAAGCTTACAACCACTGAATGCCTGAGTCTGTGGACTCTGCATCTCATCAACTGTATAATGCTCCTTAATCTCATCATCTGTAGCATCCTCATTAAGGTTGTAAGCAGCAATGAGCTGAGCACGATTAGCAGCAATGATAGCATCAACATTCTCATCATAGAGCTTCTTCTTCTCTTCCTTAGTAAGACGAACAGCTACAGTAGCTTCTGAACCATCCTTCTTAAACATAGGAACACCCTTAGCAATATACCAAACAGTAAGAGACTTGATACAAGCTTCTACACCCTCAGAAGTCTCAAGGTCGAAACCATTATTCTTAGCATACTCCAACAAATCGGCATTTTCCTTAGCCATTACAAGTGCTTCAACATCAGCAATGTTATTAGCAAACATAATGTTATCACCAGCCTGCAAACCAAGAGCCTTAGATACAGAACCTGTGATAGCAAAACCACCCTTAGTAGTAGCAACAATAAGCTGAGGTTCAGCATTAACTACACTACTCTTAACACCACTTGCAACTGCTGAAATACCGAATGATAAACCGTTAATCTTCATAATTTTAAATATTTAAATTGTTAATAAAATAATTATATAGTATAATACTATTTACACACTAAATTGTTCCTTACTCTGGAGAAACTTCACTATTAGAAATTTCTTCAATATTTACAAAGTCTTCATCATTAGGAACTGAATTGGCAAAGACTTCGGATAATTCATCGTCTGACATAACACCCATAAGAATATCACTAGCTATATCACGAGCACCATACATAAAAGCACGATGACCAATCATAATTTGAGTATATTTCTTAAAAGTATCTTTAGTAAATAAGTCAGCCTTATTAGCATCTGTATAAGAGAAATGACTAGTAGCATGAATTTCAACTACTTTACCATATATTCTCTTAAACCTAGTAAACTTATATTCAGTAACATAATCTGTAGGAGTAGCCTGAGTTCTAATAACAGGAAACTTACCTTCTTGAGCTACTTTCATAGCTTGTGGTAGATTAATGCACTTAATACATTGTTCGTTAATTTGAAATTCATTGTATATTCTACCTTTTAAATCTTTATAGTATTTAAGAGGATAAACACCAACTATTTCATCGTCTGTTTTACTTTCAGCTTCTGCTTTGGTACGACATTTAACACAATACTGTGGAAGTAGTGTCTCATCATAAACATTATTGCCATCAGTATACTTATACTGAGGTACATAATCTTTAGTAGTTTCCCAGACTATACCTGCCCTTGACAACAACGCTTTGACGATATGAACATCAACACCGGTTTTACCATTAATTACATGGATATGTTCTATACAAGTACTAAAAGGTAATCTTAAATCTTGTGCTCTCATAAGAATAGCAAGACCTTCATTTACACTTTTAACACCGCCTTTTTCTGTAGCTATAATCTTCTTTAGAAATACTTCTGCACTAGCAAGTTGTTTCTCATCAAGAAGATTTAGAACATGAATACCAGTATTAACATCATCTTGTCTAACAATCAAACTACGATTGCTACCATTTTCATCTTTAGTATCATTCATTATTTCAAAGAGCTTATTAGTTCGTTTTCTAATTTCTGCTGCAAAGATAAGAACTTTTTCTTAATCAACAATACAATAAGCATTATTATTATCAACTTTAACATTTCTATCAAAATCGTTAATTATTGTATGATTGACTGGAACAGTCCTATCTTCTAGTTTTTTCTCCTCTAACGTGCTTCTATAGAATAAGGTATATAATAGTACCTCATTACTGAAATGAACCTTAGAAAGCCTATAGAAATAGCTCTCAATAGTATCACATAGCGGAGAAGTGATTATAACCAAATCAATATCAACATCTAAAGACTTGTCAGGTGAAGCACCGCAAGAAATTACATTTATCTTATGGCTATTCATAAGTTTCTGTGCAAGTTTCTTTTGAGCAATAACACCTAGAAGTTTAGGTTGACCTTTCTTTGGACCACTCTTTATAAGAATAGGATTTCCATAATCATCTACAGCAGGAACATTATCTACTTTATCATGGCAATTAGCACAAATCTTTTTACCAGATTTATCATTAAGATAATCAGTAACAAGATTAGCAAATTCACCATACTTGTTTATAATGAGTATATTCTTGTCTGAATTGTTATTGACTATATCTAAGATATTACTAAGTTTATCTTTAGAACTAGCAAGTTTAGTACTACGTTCTCTAATAATATTATAAATACTATCAGCACGTTCTTTAATAGCAGAAGGACTATACAGTTTATCTATGTCTCTATTAAATTCTGAAGACATATCTAAATGATTATCCCAACCATTAGTACGAGCAATAGCATCACATATCATCATACTAGAACAATTAGTAGCACTATTTCCCAATCTAGCATACTTGATATTATCAAAGTTACCAAATATAGCTAGAGCAGTAGAAATTTCCCTATTATAATAGGTCATTTCTTTATCTAATTCACTATCAGGTACTATAGTTAATCCTACCAAACACTCTTTTACGGGGCGGTTAGTTCTAACTTCATCAATAACATTTTGACTAAAATTACCAATACTAGGAGCAACAGTATAGAAATCATCCATAGTTTTATTATCTAGTAGTTTACTAAGAATTACTAGATTAAACTTAGACTTTTCTATCATAGCTATATGTACAAAATGAAATATACTAGGATTATAAATTATAGTCAATAAAGGACTATAATCATTAATATGTTCAGCAGCATATTCAGTAGTTAAAATCCTAAGACTTCCATTATGTATTACAGTACGAAAAGAATTATTCCATACTTCATTGTTCAAAGTAGTTAGATAACTTTCAATACTACTTCTATCTGCAAAATCTTTCACAATAATAACAACACTAGTCGTAGGAGACTTATTGTAAAGTTGTGGAAGAATATAAAGCAGAGGTCTTAGAGCATCAAAAGGAGCAGGTATTACAAAAGTACCTATTCCTTTATTTAATCTCCAAACATCAACAGCATTTAAATAAACTTGTTCTTCTGTCATTATTCTTCTTCATTATCAAATAAACTATTATACATACCAAAGTTCTTCTTTAATAGAGCTTTTCCACTAAGAGTTTTATTCTTTGCATTACCTTTCTGATTAGGACTTATTCCAAGCTTAATAGGATTAATAATCTTATAAGCTTCTTCATAATAATAAGCATAATTTATATTACGCTCACTAATATCTTTATCATCAAGTAAATTAAGAATTTGAACTGGCTTTCCACTAGCTAGAACACTACGTTTACCAGTAAGTTTATGCTCTTTCATAATCACAACTCCTCTAGTAGATACATAGAAACGAACATGAGGTTGACTACGAACTTCAACATGTTTTCCATTTACTACTTTTTCATAAACAACTTCAAACTGTTTACCAACATTTTGAGTTTTACAAAAATCAAGAACATCTTTATGATTACAAAGAGTTTCCATTACAGATACACCATGAGCAAAATACTCAAATACAGCAGTAGCTACAATAGGCATATCATAACCTTTTTTAAGGTCTTTGATATACTGCTTTGGGTCAAGAGCACCTTTATACTCAAGTTTATCGTTACTTTGAATATCAAAATAGTTATTCACATTGAGACTAACAAGCATCTTATAATGTTCATCATCAGCAGACATTCTATTAGTCTCATTCCATTCCTTACAAATTTGATTATAAACATCAATTTTATCATAAGGAAGCTTTATAACGATACCATCTGTATTAGCACTAACAACATGTATTCCAGCAAGTTCAAGAGATTCACAAAGAGTCATTGTCATTAACTGACCATTAATAGTAACTCTCATTTGTGCAAGTCTATCATAAAGCCAATAATTTTCATAACCATATTTACCATAAATAGCATTGATTACAATCTTTAATGCTTCAGCTGCTAGACTATTATGTACACCAGGAACTACAAAACCATCTTCATCCTTAGTATGTTTACACTTAACACGTGTCTGTTTAAAGTAATCTACCATGTTTACAAACACCTTAGTATTAAGATGTTCAGGTACTACTTCATAGCTAATCATTATACTCGGATAGTAGGATGTATAATCATGATGAACATAAACATATTTATTAGTACTTTTAAGTATTACAGGCTTATCTTGAGTATGAATACCACCAGTTGCTAGAGTATACGTTGTGCCATAAAATTCTATTTCACGTACAAAACTATCTTTATTAGTTCTATATATTACAACTTTCTTCATTTCTTCAAGTAAATCTTGAAGTTGTTTAGTCTTAAACTTAATATGAGGAAATATAATACGTTTAAACGATAAAGCAGTTCGTTGAGTACGAAGATTTTTAAAAGCATCTTCTTTAAGTCCACTACGTTCAGAATAGAACTTATTAAGAAGTTTATCAGCAATATTACTTCTAGCACTACATAGAAGATTAAGTTTAAAAGCGTGACCTAGACTATATCTAAGTTTAATCTCATCAGGCTTTTGTCTAGCTATCTCACAAACAAGAAATACATCATTCTTATTATAATGAAGCATAGGTTTTATATATTTAGGCATAAGATACCTATCAAAGTCAGCAACAAACAAATGATTTAATTGTTCGTTACTCATACCTTCATATTCTATCTCTTTCCTATATACATCACCTTCTTCATCATCTATTGGAGGTAGCTTAAAATCAAGAAGATTATACCATTTAAGATTAATACTAACTTGCTTTAAACTTTTACCATACTTCTTACGTTCGCCAGTATCTTTATCTACATTTACTCCAGCAGAATTAAGAGCATAAACTTTAAACAAATCAACAGTTACATAAGGTAATCTATACTTACGAATAACATTAAGTAGAGGGTCATTCCATAAAGCATCTTTATCATCTTGTAGAGATATTAGTTTATTATTCACTTCTTTAAGAAATGAACAAAGTTGTTTACTAGTATCAAAACGATTCCAATACATAAGGAAAGCTCTAGTCATCATATCATCATAAGCTTGATTGTTATAGCCAAATAAATCATATCTGTCTACAGTACCATCATCTTTAGTTATAGGACGCATCTTCTCAAAGAAGTCTATCAGCTCTAACATCTGTGAATCATCTGTATCAGTAACATAAAATATCCAACTCTTTACACTATCAAGTCTAGATTTAATTTCTTCAACTGTTAAAGTATCAGTTAAAGCACCTTTACAATCTGCAAATTTATCAAGATAATCTCTAACATCTACAAAAGTAAATGAAATCATATTCTCAAATACTTCTAAGTCTACAGCTAAACTATGAATCATTTATCAATTTAATTATTTCCATTCCATTATAATTATTATCTTTACTAGCAGTAAGCCATTTAACTAGACGATTACGAAATTCATCGTATTTATTATCATCTATAAACTTAATAAAAGGAGAGTAATTTGTACTGTAAACAAAAGGAGCTATATAATATAGTTTATCTTTACCTTTAGTAATATCAAAACCAAAATTAGTAGCAGCATTACCAAGAAGCATTATCTTCTTGATATTATTAATTCTAATATCAGCAAACGTATGAAGCATACATCTATTAGCTATATATTGGTTTACAGGATAACGTTCATCAAGCTTACAACGAATAAGAGGAACAATATAAGGGTCTAGTTGTTCTAGACCCCCCGTAAGAGATGTGATAGTTTCTTTTACTATTTCTACATACTTACTAAATGTCATTCCTCTATTCTTATAAGCATTATAATCAACATTAGGTACAACAATAATCATACCAGACATTGGATTACCAACACCATGAAGACATTTGCACTTAGTATTAAACATACCTAAAGCACAATCATCACATACTTTAGGAATCACGATTATATACTTTAGAAACCATAATAATTAGTATAATGACCATAATATCCAAAAGTACCTCCAGGATATTTATTAATAGTCATAAGACTAGGAAAGTTACAACCATTTCCAATACGCTTACGAGCTTTAATTTTATCACTTCTTTTCATAATTAATTAATCTTTACTAGGTTCAACATAATCTTCTACTTTATCATAATGATTAACATTATAATTATCGTAAATAGAAGCACTAAACATGTATATATTATCACGTTTACCCCAAGTTTTATCTAGTTTACGTTTGTAACCATAAACAGCAACTCTACCATCAACAGTGGCATCAACTTTAGCAACTTTATAATACTGACGTTTAAGACCCCAAGCATTATTGTTTTCAGTTACATAAACATCACCAACTTTGATTGGGCAATTAGCAATAATATCAGCAGAAGCTTCTTCATAAAGAAGATTCATGCTATTCTTATAATTATTCTTTATTTCTTCCTCTTTATTAATGTAACATTGTACACGTTCTTTAAAAGAAGGACTATTACTTGTATTACACATTTTATTTAATATTTTAATTTTCAATTTGAGCGCATCAAATAATTTTCGTGATTAATTAATCGACTAAACTATTCAAATTGCTTAAAACTCAACAAAATTGTCATCTGATGAATTTGGTATCACTTCAATGTTCCATTCTGCCAGCGAAAACTCGACACTTTCGTAAACATAATCAGGACGAACAACAACACCTTTATGATAATTATCATCAATAATAACAATAGTAGCATCTAAGAGAGTACCGATAACAGTACGACTATTATCTTTTTTGGTTAACTTTACAGTATCACCAAGGTTCAAATCATTTTCATCAAGAATACCATTTGATATAGTATCTTTAATTCTAGCTACATCTTGTTCTTTTTGTTTAAGAACTCGAACTAGTCTAACAAAGCTATTATTATCAATATCCATATCTCAAATACACTTTTTCTTTAGCTCTACTAACAGCAACATAAAGCCGCTTATTAATATCACTAGCGTTAGGGTAAGGTCTACCATATTTGTCATAAACTATATCCATAACATCTACCATGCTTACATTGTAAGTTGAGCCTTGAGACTTATGACTACTAATAGCAAAACCATAATCTAAATCTCTATAATAAAGAATAGAACCATCAGGTCTACCAATATTAACAAGAAGAAGACAAGATTCTTTAAACTTATAATAAGCTTTCCACTTAGCAGCACGAATATCTCTACGAGCATTTTTAGCTTGCTGAATTAAATCATCAGCAATCTTACAATACATAGACATAGTATATTTATCTCTATGGTCTATAATAAATAATGGAGAAGTAACTTGACCACCAAATACAGCTTGAAATTTAACCATGAAACCTTTAAGCTCATATTGTGGATGAGTATAGTTAGCTATCTCTTTTACAATATAATCTTCACTATTCTGAATAATTGCATCATTAAATTGGTCTACAATAGTGACATAAGAAGTAATCAAATCATTCTTAGTAATAACAGATTTTTCACTGTCTTTAATTATACTTTCTCTAATAAATTTATTCCAATTAGAAACAGCTTTATTAGTATAAGATATAACTTTGACATAATCAGTATTATGAGTAATTGATTCATCACTAAATTGTTTCACAACTTCTTGCTGAAATTGAGCAGAATTACAAACTACAAATCCTTTAGTCATAGTATTATCAAATTTACTACGATTACGAGATATGTAATTTAAGAAGTTAAAAGTTCCATTATAAACATCACCACGAAGAAGTTCAGTAAGAGTTCTTATAGGATTATCTTCATCTTGTCGTACAATCTGTGTAAGTCTGAAAGATGTAACGCCTTTAAAAGCATAACTATCCTTCTCGTTTACGGGCGGGATTTGAGCATCATCACCACATAGTATAAGTTTAATACTATACTTCTTCATCATCTTATCAATATAAGTAACAAGACTACGATTAAGCATAGAACTTTCATCTACTATATATAGACGATAATCTTCAATCTTTATACGACCATAAGAAGCAAAAGTAACATTATTAATATCAAACTTTTCAATATCATAATTAGGTTTAAAACCAAAATCAGATTGAATAGTATTAACATTACAATGTGTACCCATAATACTATTTTTAAGAACTCTACAAGCTTTATGACTTGGAGCACTTAATCCTATTTCAGAGAATGGTATGTTACAATCTTGAAGTAAAGCTTTAAGAAGAAAAGTATTATGAGTTATAATATAATCTTTAGTTATAAACAATTTATCTTCATCATCTATAGAAATACAAGTAGTTTCAGTTGGATTATGAATTTCTTCAATATTTGCAATTCCTATATGGTCATTATGATATACACATTTACCACTGGATTGTTTATATTGAATTTTATGTTTATTGCTAGTAAATATAATATCATTAGTTTGAATGTTAATACTATAATTTACATTAGCTCCTCTATTATCTTCACTTATAGTTCCAACAATATATCCAAGACTTCTACATAATTCTACTACATTCTTTATAAGAATATTAGAACTTGTAGAAAACTTAAAACAACCTTTAGTATCAATATATCCATCTGTATCTATAAGTCCTTTAAGTAATTCTTTACGTTGCTCAATAGAACTCATAAGATATATTTCAGGTATATATTTATCTATAGATTTACATCTAAGATTGTATAACTTTAAAATTTTATCTAATTCTATAATACTATCACCATAAATAACATTTGTATAATTATAATCTTTGTGCCATTTATAATTACAATTTAAAATATTAGCAACTTTAGATATAATATCTTCTTCGTTAGAAGATATATATAATCTAGTAGTATTTTCAACAGTAGTATTATTTGTTAAACACCCATCTCCAAGAATAACACCTAAAACATAAGGATTAATAGGTAACATTTTTTCAGTATTATATACTTTATTTACTGGTATAAAATATCTATAATTACCTGTTTTCTCTTTATATCCTTTAGTATTACAATCAGAAAGTAATTCTTTGGTAGTTAAAACTTTAGAATATCTAGTATTCCCACCTCTATTTTTATAGTAACGATAATTAGCTAATTGTTTCTTAGTTCTAACTAACCAAAGATGATTTTCATCACAAATTATATTTCTACCATCAGAAAATGTAATTTTATAAACGATACTCTTTACTCCTTGTGGATAAACACCTATAACTTTAGAAAAAGCATGATAAGGAGTGGCTACAAAATCTCCTACTTTTATATCTCCTATATTTTTCCAACCATTATCAGTTAATACAGGAGTATTATTAGCTAGAGCTTTACCAGTACCACCAGGACCAATTAAAGCACGCTTAAAATCTTTAGGATTATAAGGTTCATTAATGAACTTAATAAGTCCATTATAAGCTTTTGTTTGGTCATCAGTAAAAGTAAACTTTTTAGCTCTATTTTTATTAGGAGTATTTATAGTAAATTCGTCAACACTACTCATTATATATCCTCCTCATCATCTATTAAATGTTTAACATTATAATCATGACCAACTAGAGTTAAAATTCTATTGAATTTAGCATAAAGTTTACCATCAATTCTAACAATCCAACAAGAACAAATCCAGTTATGACAAAAAGGTACATAACGATTAGGGTCTGCTTTCTTGAATATTCTATCACTTTCACTAAGAAGTAAACTAATATATTGTCTATTTCTTTGACCAACTCTAGTAAATATACGTTCACATTTAGTTAAATCATAAGAATCTTCGGTAAAACGAAGAGTTACTCCATCTTTACCTACATCACTTATATTAGTATCTTTGGTAAGTCTATTAATATAATCAAAGTATTTAATACGAACAGTAAAATTACCTTGTTCATCTTGAATAACTTGACCAGGAACTAATTTAGTTAACTTCTTATTAGGAAGTGCAGTTGGTGCTCTACGTTTAGTAGAAGCTTTAGGCTTAAATACAAATTTAAGCTTAGAATAATCTACATTCATTTCTTCTTGTTTGTTAGTTTATGTTCTTTCTTAATCTTCTTAGCTTCTCTAGCACTTACACTAGCATCTTCAAATTTAAGATTAGAAGCTTTAACATTCTTACTACGATTAAGAATATAACCGCAATAATGAACTAGAAAATCAATTCTACCCCACATGTGAATACCAATTACAGTATTAGTTGGAACAAAGATATGATTACCATTGATTTCAGCAATACGTGATACACACTTTAAATCCTTTCTTTCATCATGTTTTTTAGCCATTTTACAAAAAGTTTAATTAATTAATACTATATTACTTCATCAATAAGATGATT
>ULVB01075201.1_pt1 | contig 15884 bp, 13 predicted proteins | sample 1959071 | NCBI WGS metagenome assembly ULVB01 (sample SAMEA4835776, study PRJEB28245) | human gut metagenome | biome: gut microbiome; material: fecal sample | place: Denmark | collected 2008 | reverse complement strand
CGCCACTCCGGTAGTGGCGGAAACGATTTCCGATGACGGCGACACCGGCAGCACGGCGACGGAATTCCGCAACGGTGAGAAATTCTATCTCCACTTCCGGTCGGCCGCCGACGGCTATCTGGCGGTGTTCCTCATCGATGAGTCGGGCAGCGTCTTCACCTGTCTGCCCTATCCCTCGCAGCGGCAGAACACGGTGCCTGTGCGTAAATCTGCTGACTATGTGTTCTTCTCCAAGCGTCGCCCGGCAGCCGTCACAGCAGAGAGCGACATACGCCAGTATTTCCTTACCGCCGAGAAGGACATGGAGCAGAACCGTCTATGCATAGTGTTCTCGCCCAACGACTTCACGCTTGCACTTGACGAGAAGAAGGGCGTGAGTGCCAACGGTCAGCAGGTGGGGCGTTACAGCTTCGACGATTTCAACGAGGCCCTGTTCCGTCAGCGTATGGCCGACGGGCGCATGCAGGTGGTGTTCAAGGACATTGTGATAAGGAAAAAGCAATAAAGGAATTACAATTATGAAGCATTTGGTCTTATATATAATATTTCTGCTTACAGCATTCTGCTCCAAAGCCAGTACACATTGGTCGATAGCTGGAAGCGACGGCAGACTGTGGCAAAGCGGTAAATTCGTCACCGACATCGAGGGCAATATCCTATTGGCCTGCGACGATGTGTACTACAACTTCTATTACACGAACTGGGCACTGGTTGGCATGAAGCGGGTGAGAGAAACAGATGTTGTCAGTGGACGCACAATTGCGGTTCATGACACTTACGGCGCAATCGATTTGCTGGGCAATGTCATCGTCGATTTCAAGTACAAGAATCCAAAACGCGTTTATGCCGACAAGGCATGGAAGAACCGCTGTAAGGATGCGCAGCTCGGAACAAAGTATGCCGACATAATCCGGCGCGCAGAATCAGCAATGGAAAAACATGCTGTCAGAGCAATGGTGTACAAGATTGGTGCGGCGCGGGCGGCTAGTGTGGAGAATGGTGGTTGCAAAATAGAAGACAAACATCTGTTGGCAGGTAAGATAAATGGCAAGTATGGAGTATTGGACGACTTTTACAATGTTGTGATTGATTTTGCCTACGATGATATGTATTATGGAAAAATCGACAATCATTTTGTGCCTGTGAAACAGCAGAGAAATGCCAATTGGAATCTTCTTGACTACTGTGGTACAACGGTGTGGCAGAATTTTGCAACGAAAATCATAGGGTATTATTATACTGTTGACGGACATCATTGGATAAGGCATGTATCTCCAAAAGATAACAAGAATCACTATTCTGATTACGACCCCCATGTGAAGGTGGTGGATTTCATAAAGCACTATGTGTCCTTGAACATGAAATATTGGATGCGTAAGAACGAGACGGAGACCTCGGCCGACTATGCCGCACGCCTGTCAGAACAGAACAATGCCTATGCACAGGAAGTTTATGCCGAGCTTGCCGTTGATACCTACCGCAAGCTTTACCCCGAAGAAAAGCTTTTTATCATTGGCGACTACGACCTCGATGACAAGTCGTTCCTTGTGAAGACCGACTTCGGCAGCGTGGCGATGAACGTGCCGGAAAGCGAATTCATCAAATTCAAGACACGCTGGAATGATGGCAGTGTGGTTTTAGCGGATGGGAAAAATATGAAGACGATGCAGAACTTGACACCGCTTTCTTTCCATCATACAGAAGCAGGACTTACGTTGCATAGGCTTGATGTTATTGATAATGTGGCTGTCAATAGTTACATCGCCAATTCATACATTCCGTATCGTGGTGCCGATTACACCGATGTCGCTGCCCTTCCCGATGTGGATATAGCACTCGTCGGGGACGGTGAAGGCAAAGATAAAGGCAAGGGCGGTGGCGAAATCTATACTGCACCCTCCGATGTCGATACCAACATTCCGTATGGCTCCATTGCCAGGGCCGCGAAGACAATTGTCGTGATTGTGGACAACGAGAACTACCGCCAGCTTGCCAAGGTGCCGTTCGCACTCAACGACGGCCGCATCTTCGCGGAATACTGCACAAGGACATTCGGCATTCCTGCCGACAACGTGATGCGTTACGACAACGCCACCTACGGTATGATGCTTGAGGCGCTGACGCGTTTGGGCAACATCGCCAAGGCGTATGGTGGCGACATAGATGTGATATTCTACTATTCCGGTCACGGCGCACCGTCCGAGGCCGACCGCAAGGCTTATCTTGTTCCGGTAGATGCCTACACTGTGCAGCCGCAAGGATGCTGCTCGCTCGAACATTTATATGCGCAGCTCGGCAGCATGGGGGCACGCAAGGTGCTCTGCCTTATCGACGCCTGTTTCTCAGGAAACGCCAAGAGCGACGGCAACGAGCTTCTCTCGTCGGTGCGCGGACTCGGTATAGAGACGCAGGACGATGTCCCAAGCGGCAACACCGTGGTGATGACGGCTTCGCACGGCGAACAGACGGCTATGCCGTTCCGGGAGAAACGCCACGGCATGTTCACCTACTTCATGCTGAAGAAGTTGCAGCTCACAGGCGGGCGTGTCACTTTGGGCGAACTCTTCGACTATGTTGAGGCTGAGGTGCGCAAGGCGTCGGCTGTGAAAGCCAACCGTATGCAGACTCCCACGGTGACGGTTTCGGGCGACATGCCGGATGGATGGCGCGACACGACGTTTTAGTTGTTAGGGCGTTCGCAGGCAGAATGCTTGCGGAACGTCATTGCTTGTATGATAAAAAAACATGCTTATGAGATATTTTCTTTTGGCGTGCATGCTGACAGCGGCACTCGCCTGCAGCGCACAGAACAAGTCGATGCGTGATGTCTACGAGGAATTCAGGCAGCAGAAGAAGCAGGAATATGCCGATTTCCGGGCTCGTGCCAACAGCCGGTATGCCGAGTTTCTTAGAGAATCGTGGCGGAAGTTCCAGGCTATGCCCGTGACACCCGTGCCGAAGGACGACGACGTGCCGCCCGTAGTGATGCCCGATGAAGACCGTGACAAGCCTATCGACGATCGTGAGCTGACTATAAAGGAAGTGGTGCCGAAGGTGGTGCCGCAGCCGCAGCCGCAGCCCGTGAGCCCGATAGAGGAGACTCCGCAGCCCGTGGACAACAGTGTGGCGTTCAGCTATTGCGGTACGCCCATGAAGGTGAGGCTTGATGCCCGTGCCATGAACGCGCTGCCCTCATGCAGCGGAGCCGATGTCTCGACGGCGTGGAGCGAACTGTCGGCACGGGGAGCGACGGAAAACGCCATCAGCGATTGTCTGAAGCTGCGTGACGAACTGTCGCTGAACGACTGGGCTTATCTTAATATGCTTGATTCGCTGGCACAGAAGGTATATGGTAAAGGCAATGAGGCGACGATGCTGACGGCTTACATCTTCTGCCAGAGCGGCTACAAGATGCGCCTCGGCAACGATAACGGAAAGCTTGTGATGCTCATCGGCACCGGACATCTGGTTTACGGACGGCCGTATTATGTGCTCGACGGCTACAATTTCTTCCCGTTTGACAACGTTTCCGACGACCTCATGCTGTGCGATACGGCGTTCCCTGAGGAGAAGCCGATGTCTCTGCTCATGACACGGCAGCCACGATTCGCATGTAATGCCACGCCAGAAAGGGAGTTCGTATCTGCCGATATGCCGCAGATGAAGGTGAAGGTGAGCGTGAACCGCAACCTTATCGACTTCTATAACACTTACCCCACATCCATGTTGGGCGACAACTTCATGACACGATGGGCGATGTATGCCGACATGCCGCTTGACGAACACGTGAAGCAGCAACTTTATCCCGTGCTGCGCGACAACATAAAAGGTCTCCCGAAGATTGCTGCTGCCAATGTCCTGATAAACTTTGTGCAGAAGGCTTTGGTCTATGGCAACGACAACGACATGTGGGGTGAGGACCGGGCTTTCTTTGCCGAGGAGACACTTTTCTACGATTTCTGCGACTGTGAGGACCACGCCATTCTCTTCACAAGACTCGTACGCGACCTGTTGGGACTCAAGACGGCTCTCGTCTATTATCCGGGACACCTTGCAAGTGCCGTATGCTTCGATGCGGATGTGCCTGGCGACTATATAAATATTGACGGAAAACGCTTCGTCATAGCCGACCCTACGTTCATAGGAGCAGATGTCGGACGCTCGATGCCGGATGTGGATAACGCCACCGCAAGCGTGATAGTGCTCGACTGACACGCACCCATCCGCCCCATTGAAAAGAAGGAGGTGGTCAAGACGGGAATTGTCGGAAGTTATCGGAAGTTAATCCGCCTACAGCGGATGGAAGGTAACGGACACAATGTTTAAGAGTAAAAAAGTAAAAAGGCTGTTTATGCTGGAAAAATGCTGATATTTATTGCGAATATCAGCATTAGCAACAACCTCTACATAGTCCGTATTCTTTTCCTCTTCTTTGCATTCTTTCTCGGTCGGCAGTGCCAATTCTAACTGTATTTTTCTATCCAACGCCGCCAGTTCCGCTTTCAGACCTTTCAGTTCTTCATCTTTCTTCCAAGTCTTGCCAGCTATCTCTTCCAGTTGCGGTATTTCCTTTTCCAAAGCCTTGCATCTTGAATCATACTGCTCAATGTAGCTTGGTATCTTCTGTAAGGCATTCAGAAAGTTGTTTGCCGCTGCTATCGGGTCCGACTTGGCAATGTGACCGTAGTTGTACTGGTACTTGTAATTGCCCTCGACAAAAAAGCGGTTGTCAACAAATGGAAGACCATTCTCGAAACTTGTCTCGCTGACAATCTTGACAGGGAATCCGTAGATTTCTCCAATCCGCTTGTATTGTCCGCCAGTTGTCTCTTTCTCCGCCAACATTTGCAGATGCTTTCCTATAACCTCTAAGTTCGTGGACTCCACACCATCAAGAGTGATGAGGTTGAGAATGTTGCCGTCCTTGTCTTTCTTGGCTTTGCCCATAAACTTGCCGTAGTCCTCGGTCATTCCCTTGAGAGAGGCTTTGTTGTTGCCCAGCTCTGCCGTCTTTGACTGCAATTTTGTTTCTGAGTCACGCTTGCCCTTGTTAAACGATTTGCGCTCACCCTCCAGAGAAGCAACCTTCTTCTCCAACTTCGCCTTGTCAAGCAAATCGGTATTTCCGAAGAGAATAGCCATATACTCTGAAAAATTCATACCCGATTCTCGTATATAAATATGTAGGAGGCATTCTGATGTTTCTGTCTTACGGCATCCCGTTGAGTGGGGTGTTCAAAATACAGAAAATTCAAGGTTGGTAAAGAGGTGCCAGCGCCCCCAGCTTGCAAAAGCCAATTAATAAAAAAGCATGGAAACAGAAGATTATATCTCAGACTTTATCAACTACTTGAAGGTGGACCGCGGAATGTCTGTGAACACCATCGCCACCTATCATAGCGATTTGCGCTGTCTGGAGTGTTTTCTCAGAAGCCAGGAAGAACAGTTGGACTGGACACTGGTTGACCGCGACCGCGTGCGCCTTTGGGTGGCCAGCCGTATGGAGAAAGGCGTGAAGCCCCAGACCATCAAGCGGTCGCTAAGCTCCCTGCGCACCTTCTTCCGCTACCTGGAGATGCGTGATGTCATCAGTGTCAATCCGATGTCGCTCATCCCCAATCCCAAAACGCAGCGCGTCCTCCCCTCATACGTCCGCCAGGCAGAAATGGACCGTCTCTTCGATGAGGTGCATTTCGAAGATACCTATATCGGCCACCGCGACTATATGATTTTGCTCACGTTCTACACCACAGGCATTCGCGTCTCCGAACTCTGCGGCCTTGACGTGGCAAGCGTCAGTATGGACCGCATGGAACTTCGCGTGCTGGGCAAGCGCAATAAACACCGCGTCGTGCCCTTCGGCAAGGAACTCGCAGAATGCCTTGCCACCTATCTGCAGCGGCGAGAAGCATGGTGCGGATTTCCAGACGGTGCCCTCTTTCTCAACGAAAGGAAGGGGCGGGCGAACTCATCGCAGGTGAGGGAAGCTGTCAAACGCCGTCTCAGCCTCGTCACAACGCAGCGCAAGCGCACCCCGCACGTTCTCCGCCACACTTTCGCCACCGTGATGCTCAACAACGGCGCCGACCTCGAAGCCGTCAAAGACCTCCTCGGCCATGAAAGTGTGGCCACCACGCAAATCTATACGCACACCACCTTTGAAGAACTCAAGAAGGTTTATGAGCAGGCACATCCCAGAGAGAATGACAAGTAGTCTGCGCTTTTCGCCCCCTTTCCGGCGGGCGACAAATGGCACGAATCCAAAAAAAAGAAAAATCGAGAAAATAATTCCGTTTTTCCTTGGCGGCGCGGCAAACATTGACTATATTCGCTTTTGAAAAGCAACAAGCCGCAGGCGACAGACAAACTGCCATTGAGAGTGCCCGCTATGGGCCAGAAGAGCGGCGAATATTCACTAACCCAAACCCCTTCCTCGAGAAGGAATAAAAAAGGAGGTCTATATGGATATCAGAATTCAGTCAGTACACTTCGACGCAACCGAAAAACTGCAAGCATTCATCGAAAAGAAAGTCGGGAAGATTGCCAAGAGCTGCGATCAGGCTGCAGGCGCAGAAGTAGTGCTCAAGGTGACCAAGCCAGAAACTGCCATGAACAAGGAGGTGCAAGTGCGCATCAATGTGCCGGGAGGAAACTTGCATGCTGAAAAAACAAGCGACACTTTTGAAGAGGCTATTGACCTGTGTGTCGATGCTTTACAGCGCCAGTCAGAAAAATACAAGGAAAAACATGTGGCTAAATAAAAAAAATATGCCAAAAGTTTTGCGCGTATAAAATAAATGTCTAACTTTGCAGCCGTTTGAAAGTCACACTTGCTTACGACTGCAAAGTTGACGCTTCACGGGCAAATACCAGAGTGGCCAAATGGGGCAGACTGTAAATCTGCTGGCTTACGCCTTCGGTGGTTCGAATCCATCTTTGCCCACCATTCTTTTTTTATTCTTGCGGAAATAGCTCAGTTGATAGAGCACTAGCCTTCCAAGCTGGGGGTCGCGGGTTTGAGCCCCGTTTTCCGCTCAACTTTTTAGTTTGCTGTTATAGCTCAGCGGTAGAGCACTTCCTTGGTAAGGAAGAGGTCGTGAGTTCAAGTCTCACTAACAGCTCTCTTATTTGTGAAGAACAATCCAAATTAGCAATTCATTCATAAAAAAATAAATAAAAGCTATGGCTAAAGAGAAATTTGAACGTACCAAACCGCATGTAAACATCGGTACGATTGGTCACGTAGACCACGGTAAGACTACTTTGACTGCCGCTATTTCTAAGGTGCTCCACGAGCGTCTCGGAACTGGTGAAGATGTTAAGTCTTTCGATCAGATTGATAATGCTCCTGAAGAAAAAGAGCGTGGTATTACTATTAACACTGCTCACATCGAATATGAAACTGAAAAGCGTCACTATGCTCACGTAGACTGCCCGGGTCACGCCGACTACGTTAAGAACATGGTTACTGGTGCTGCTCAGATGGACGGTGCCATCATCGTAGTTGCTGCTACTGATGGTCCGATGCCTCAGACTCGCGAACACATCCTTCTCGCTCGTCAGGTGAACGTTCCTCGTTTGGTTGTTTTCTTGAACAAGTGTGATATGGTTGAGGACGAGGAAATGCTCGAACTCGTTGAAATGGAAATGCGCGAATTGCTCGAACAGTATGACTTCGAAGAGGATACTCCTATCATTCGTGGTTCTGCTCTCGGTGCTTTGAACGGTGTTGCTAAGTGGGAAGATTCTGTAATGGAATTGATGAACGCTGTTGACACTTGGATTCAGGAACCGGTTCGTGACGTTGAAAAGCCTTTCTTGATGCCTGTTGAAGACGTATTCTCAATCACTGGTCGTGGTACTGTTGCCACTGGTCGTGTTGAAACTGGTGTCGTTAAGGTTGGTGACGAAGTTCAGATCCTTGGTCTCGGTGAAGACAAGAAGTCAGTTGTAACTGGCGTTGAAATGTTCCGCAAGCTCCTCGATGAGGGTGAAGCTGGTGACAATGTAGGTCTTCTCCTCCGTGGTATCGATAAGTCTGAAGTTAAGCGTGGTATGGTTATCACTCACCCGGGTGTTATCACTCCGCACAAGAAGTTCAAGGCTTCTATCTACGTATTGAAGAAGGAAGAAGGTGGTCGTCACACTCCATTCGGTAACAAGTATCGTCCTCAGTTCTACCTCCGCACAATGGACTGCACAGGTGAAATTCACTTGCCAGAAGGAACTGAAATGGTAATGCCTGGTGATAACGTTGAAATCACTGTAGAATTGATCTACGCTGTAGCAATCAACGTTGGTCTCCGTTTCGCTATCCGTGAAGGTGGTCGTACGGTAGGTTCTGGCCAGATTACTGAAATTCTTGACTAATACCTTTCCTATAAGGATTAATCAATAAAAATGGATTCTCGCGCTTCTGCGAGAATCCATACTTACGGGAATAGCTCAGTTGGTAGAGCACTGGTCTCCAAAACCAGGTGTCGGGAGTTCGAGCCTCTCTTCCCGTGCTAATACAAAAAGCAATGTTTAAGAATATATATCTATATTGTAAAGATTCTTATGAAGAACTAGCTCATAGAACCACGTGGCCAACACGTAAGGAGCTAACTCATAGTGCGATTGTCGTTTTAATTGCTTCCGTGATAATCGCAATTGTGGTGTTTGCCATGGATAAGGTCTTTGAAACTCTCATGCAACTTATTTACAGCATTAAATTCTAATCTCACAATGGCTGAAGTTGAAATGCAATGGTACGTTTTGCGTGCCGTTAGCGGAAAAGAAGCTAAGGTGAAGGAGTACATTGATGCAGAAATTAATAATGGCCGCCTTGGCGGTCATGTTTCGCAGGTGCTCATTCCAACCGAAAAGGTCGTTCAGATTCGCAACGGTAAGCGCATCGTCAAGGAGCGCAATTATTTGCCAGGCTATGTCTTGGTTGAAGCGCGCTTGGTTGGTGAAATTGCCCATGAACTCCGCAACACCCCACAGGTGCTCGGTTTCTTAGGCGGTCTTGACCATCCTACGCCTCTTCGCGCCAGTGAGGTGAACAGAATTTTAGGCAAAGTTGATGAAATGGAGGTGGATGCAGTTGATGCAGAAATCCCATTTGTTGAAGGGGAATCTGTCAAGGTTAGCGACGGTCCTTTCAGTGGGTTCACAGGTGTCATCGAAAAGGTTGACGCTGAGAAGAAGAAGGTTACGGTTACGGTCAAAGTGTTTGGCCGCAGCACGGGCTTGGACCTTGGTTTTACGCAGATAGAGAAGGAATAACGGTTGCTGTTACGAACCTCCGTTGACCTTCATACAATTTAAAAATAAAATATTACAATGGCTAAAGAAGTTGCTGGATTAATCAAATTACAGATTAAAGGTGGCGCTGCAAATCCTTCCCCTCCCGTAGGTCCTGCCTTGGGTTCAAAGGGTATCAATATTATGGATTTCTGCAAGCAGTTCAACGCCAGAACTCAGGAGAAGGCTGGTAAGGTTTTGCCAGTTGTTATCACTTACTATAATGACAAATCATTCTCATTCGTAGTTAAGACTCCTCCTGTAGCAATTCAATTGCTCGAAGCAGCCAAGAAGAAGAGTGGTTCCGCTCAGCCTAATCGTACTAAGATTGCTGAAATCACTTGGGATCAGGTTAAGGCTATCGCCGAAGACAAGATGCCAGACTTGAATTGCTTCACTATTGAATCTGCCATGAAGTTGGTAGCAGGTACTGCCCGCAGTATGGGTATCACAGTTAAGGGAGACTTCCCTGGTTAATAATTAACTTCAATTTTTGAACTGAACATGAGTAAACTGACAAAAAATCAGAAGTCTGTAGCTGGCAAGATTGAAGCAGGGAAAGCTTACACTTTGAAGGAAGCATCTAGCTTGGTTAAGGAAATCACCACGACTAAGTTTGACGCCTCTTTGGATATCGACGTTCGCCTCGGTGTTGACCCTCGTAAGGCCAATCAGATGGTTCGCGGCGTTGTATCTCTGCCAAATGGTACTGGCAAGATAGTTCGTGTGCTTTGCCTCTGTACGCCTGATGCAGAAGCTGCTGCTAAGGAAGCAGGTGCAGATTATGTAGGTCTCGATGAATATATCGAGAAGATCAAGGGTGGTTGGACTGATATTGATGTAATCATCACTATGCCAGCTATCATGGGTAAAATCGGTGCTCTCGGCCGTGTTCTCGGTCCGCGCGGATTGATGCCTAACCCTAAGAGTGGTACTGTTACCATGGATGTTGCCAAGGCAATCCGTGAGGTTAAGCAGGGTAAGATCGATTTCAAGGTTGACAAGACCGGTATCGTTCACACTTCAATTGGTAAGGTTTCTTTCACTCCCGAGCAGATCTTCGGCAATGCAAAGGAATTCATCGCTACCATCAACAAGTTGAAGCCTGCTGCTGCCAAAGGTACATATATCAAGAGCATTTATCTTTCCTCCACTATGAGCAAGGGTATCAAGATAGATCCCAAATCTGTTGACGAAATCTAAAATTTGACGGCAAATCATGAAAAAGGAAGATAAAGGTTTGATCATCGAGCACATCGGTGAAACATTAAAAGAATATGCTCACTTCTACCTGGTTGACGTAACCGGTATGAACGCTGAGGCTACAAGCAATTTGCGCAGAAAGTGCTTTGGCTCAAACATCAAGATGCTTCTCGTGAAGAACAGCTTGTTGCACAAGGCTCTCGAAGCTGCTGAATTTGACTTCTCTCCGCTCTACGGCTGCTTGAAAGGCACGACGGCTGTCCTCTTCTGTGACACTGCCAACGTTCCTGCAAAGTTGATCAAGGAAGAAGGTAAGAGCGGCGTTCCAGCCCTCAAGGCTGCTTACGCTGAGGAAGGTCTCTACGTAGGTGCTGATCAGCTTGATACGCTCTGCGCTATCAAGAGCAAGGCAGAAGTTCTTGCCGAAGTTGTTGCATTGCTGCAATCTCCTGCAAAGAACGTTATCTCTGCACTCCAATCTGCAGGCCAGACTATCCATGGCGTGCTGAAAACTATGGGCGAGCGCCCTGAATAATCGGATATATCCGTACCAATCAAACTGAATAAAAACAATAAAAATACATTACGAAAATGGCAGATATCAAAGCTATTGCTGAAGAATTGGTAAATTTGACAGTGAAAGAAGTAAACGAGTTGGCAACGATCCTGAAGGACGAATATGGTATTGAACCCGCTGCTGCAGCTGTTGCTGTTGCTGCTGGTCCCGCTGCTGGTGGCGCTGCTGCCGCTGAGGAAAAGACTGCTTTCGACGTTGTTTTGAAGAGCGCTGGCTCTGCAAAGCTCCAGGTTGTTAAGGCTGTTAAGGAAGCTTGCGGCCTCGGCTTGAAGGAAGCTAAGGACCTCGTTGACGGTGCTCCTAGCAAGTTGAAGGAAGGCGTTGCTAAGGAAGAAGCTGAAGCATTGAAGAAGGCTCTCGAAGAGGCTGGTGCTGAAGTAGAACTCGCTTAATAAGCTACCTCATATTTATTGGGTTAAGGATCCTCTGATAGAGGGTTCTTAACCTTTTTGTGTCTATAAATTAAGTCAGATTAGAACTTCTTTTTTAGGGATGTTTGGATATGACGATGTGGCTGGCGCCTTGCGCTCTTGCTCTGCTTTTTCGCTGGCGTTTCTGCTTCGCATTCCTGTTCGCATTCAGATGTTTTGTTGGATCGGCTGATGCCGGTTCATTGTTCCTCCCCGACACATTTCGCAAACAAATGGTTCGTGGGGGCTTTTGTGCAAAAAAAAAATATAGGGCAACGGCTGCTGTTTCGCGAGAAAACAGCCTGCGTCTTTCCATTTACTACAGCTCGCTTGGTCTTGCTTGCTTGGTCTTGTCCGCTTGGCTTGTTCCATTTCGTACGTGGCGAGCGTTTCCAGCATAGCATGCACACATATTTTATAAGCCTCATTAAAGCATGGTGCCTCTATCATAGTGGAACACCCGCTCTTTTGCACAAAGCATTTCCAATCGGTGAGCGCCGCCCGGAATGAAGTTCTCATCCTAAATCATATTTTTCACGAATGTCTTCCAGAGTTATTAACCAACGTGTAAACTTTGCCTCTGTCAAGAATCCGATGCCTTATCCGGATTTCTTGGACGTACAGTTAAAGTCTTTCAAAGACTTCCTCCAGCTTGATACGCCATCGGAGTTGCGTAAGAACGACGGTCTGTACAAAGTTTTTGCCGAGAATTTTCCTATCGCAGACACTCGCAACAACTTTGTGTTAGAGTTCCTCGATTATTATATCGACCCGCCCCGTTACAGCATCGATGAATGCCTTGAGCGCGGACTTTCTTACAGTGTCCCCTTGAAGGCCAAATTGAAGCTTTACTGTACCGACCCCGACCACGAGGATTTCGACACGGTTGTGCAGGATGTTTTCCTTGGCCCGATTCCTTATATGACCGACAACGGCACTTTCATCATCAACGGTGCCGAGCGTGTTGTCGTGTCTCAGTTGCACCGTTCGCCGGGCGTGTTCTTCGGTTCGAGCGTGCATGCGAATGGTACGCAGCTCTATTCTGCTCGTATCATTCCTTTCAAAGGCTCTTGGATTGAGTTTGCAACGGACATCAACAATGTCATGTATGCTTACATCGACCGTAAGAAGAAGTTGCCTGTGACAACCCTCTTGCGTGCCATCGGCTTTGAAAACGACAAGGACATCCTTCAGATTTTTGACTTGGCTGAAGAGGTCAAGGTCAACAGAACCAACCTCAAGAAGCTGGTGGGCCGCAAGCTCGCTGCACGTGTCTTGAAGAGTTGGGTGGAAGACTTTGTTGATGAAGACACGGGTGAAGTTGTTTCAATCGAGCGTAACGAAATCATTCTCGACCGCGAGACCGTGCTCGAAGCTGAACACATCGATGAAATCATCGAAAGCGGTGCGCAGTCGATCTTGGTACACCACGAAGAGGCCAGCTCGTCGGACTATTCTATCATCTTCAACACCCTCCAGAAAGACCCGTCGAACTCCGAGAAGGAAGCTGTGCTTTACATCTATCGCCAGTTGCGTAATGCAGACCCTGCCGATGATGCCAGCGCACGCGAAGTTATCAACAACCTCTTCTTCTCAGAAAAGCGTTACGACTTGGGCGAGGTGGGCCGTTACAGAATCAACAAGAAGCTCGGCTTGACAACCGATATGGATGTTCGCGTATTGACGCGTGAAGACATCATCGAGATTATCAAGTATCTCGTCGAGTTGATTAACTCAAAGGCCACTGTCGATGATATCGACCACTTGAGCAACCGCCGCGTACGTACCGTTGGCGAACAGCTCTCAAATCAGTTTGCCATCGGTCTGGCCCGTATGAGTCGCACCATCCGCGAGCGCATGAATGTACGTGACAATGAAGTGTTCACCCCGACCGACTTGATCAACGCCAAGACCATTTCCAGCGTTATCAACTCGTTCTTCGGTACGAACGCCCTGTCGCAGTTCATGGACCAGACCAACCCGCTGGCCGAGGTGACGCACAAGCGCCGTCTTTCAGCCCTGGGTCCTGGCGGTTTGTCTCGTGAGCGTGCAGGTTTCGAGGTTCGAGACGTACACTACACCCACTACGGCCGTCTCTGTCCTATCGAGTCGCCTGAAGGTCCGAACATCGGTTTGATTTCTTCTCTTTGCGTTTACGCTAAGATCAACGAACTTGGTTTCATCGAGACACCGTACCGCAAGGTGGAAAATTCTGTTGTTGACTTGGACAACAACGATGTTGTTTATCTCTCGGCAGAAGAAGAAGAGGGCAAGATTATCGGTCAGGGTAATGCACCGCTGAACGACGACGGTACATTCATCCGCGACAAAGTCAAGTGCCGTCAGGACGCCGATTATCCTGTTGTGCCGCCTTCAGAGGTGGAACTCATGGACGTGGCTCCTCAGCAGATTGCCTCTATCGCTGCTTCTTTGATTCCGTTCTTGGAACACGACGACGCCCACCGCGCATTGATGGGATCGAACATGATGCGCCAGGCTGTTCCTTTGATTCGTTCCGAGGCTCCTATCGTGGGTACTGGTATCGAAAAGCAGGTTTGTGAAGATTCTCGCACGATGATTACGGCAGAAGGCGAAGGCGTGATCGACTTCGTTGATGCCACCAGCATCGTGATTACATACGACCGTAGCGAGGAAGAAGAGTTTGTCAGCTTCGACTCTGCTACCAAGACTTACAAGATTCCTAAGTTCCGTCGCACCAACCAGAACATGACCATCGACCTTCGTCCGATTTGCGAGAAGGGTCAGCGTGTGAAGAAGGGCGACATCCTGACGGAAGGTTATGCCACTGAAAACGGCGAACTCGCCCTGGGCCGCAACTTGCTCGTTGCTTACATGCCTTGGAAGGGTTACAACTATGAGGATGCCATCGTGCTTAACGAACGTATGGTTCGTGAAGACATCCTGACTTCTGTTCACGTTGATGAGTTCTCTCTCGAGGTTCGTGAAACGAAGCGCGGTATGGAAGAACTGACCAACGATATTCCTAACGTCAGCGAAGATGCCACTAAGGATCTTGATGAAAACGGTTTGATCCGTATCGGTGCCCGCGTCACTCCGGGTGACATCATGATCGGTAAGATCACGCCGAAGGGCGAAAGCGACCCGACTCCAGAAGAAAAGCTCCTCCGCGCCATCTTCGGCGACAAGGCTGGCGATGTAAAGGATGCTTCTTTGAAGGCCAATCCTTCGCTCTCTGGTGTTGTCATCAACCGCAAACTCTACGCCAAGGCTGTCAAGTCGCGTGCCGATAAGGCTGCCGACAAGGTGGTTCTCCAGCGCTACGACGACGAGTTTGCCAAGCAGGCTGAGGAACTCAAGGACACGATGATTGAAAAGTTCTTGAAACTGGCCGGCGACAAGACCGCTTGCAGCGTCAAGGACAACATCGGTTCTGAGGTGATTGCCAAGGGCGCTACTTTCACGCGCAACTTGCTTAAGTCGCTCGATTATACCTCGCTCGACCTGAGTGCTTGGACGGAAGACGAGCACACCAACAAACTGTTGCGTCAGCTCATCATCAACTACTTGAAGAAGTACAACATCATGGATGCCGCTTTGAAGCGCAAGAAGTTTGCCCTCACCATCGGTGACGAACTTCCTTCTGGCATCCTCCAGATGGCCAAGGTTTACATCGCTAAGAAGCGTAAGATTGGTGTCGGTGACAAGATGGCCGGTCGTCACGGTAACAAGGGTATCGTCTCAAAGATCGTGCGTCAGGAAGATATGCCGTTCTTGGCCGACGGTACGCCAGTCGACATCGTGCTCAACCCGCTGGGTGTGCCTTCACGTATGAACTTGGGTCAGATTTTCGAGGCCGTGCTCGGTGCCGCTGGTAAGAAACTCGGCGTGAAGTTCGCTACGCCAATCTTCGATGGTGCGAAACTCGAAGACTTGTGTGAATGGACAGACAAGGCTGGCCTGCCGCGCTACTGCTCTACGCAGCTTTATGATGGCGGAACTGGTGAGGCTTTCGACCAGAAGGCAACGGTTGGTGTGACTTACATGTTGAAACTCGGCCACATGGTTGAAGACAAGATGCACGCACGTTCCATCGGTCCGTACTCGCTCATCACGCAGCAGCCTCTCGGAGGTAAGGCGCAATTTGGTGGACAGCGTTTCGGAGAAATGGAAGTCTGGGCCATCGAGGCCTTTGGTGCATCACATGTGCTTCAGGAAATCCTTACCATCAAGTCGGACGATGTCACTGGCCGTTCAAAGGCTTACGAAGCCATTGTCAAGGGCGACCCGATGCCAACACCGGGCATTCCAGAATCGCTCAACGTATTGCTTCATGAGCTCCGCGGCTTAGGTCTCAACATTACGCTTGAATAACAGATACACATAGTAACTCTTTACATAGGTAGGCGTTTTCCAAACACCTATTT
>ULVB01004156.1_pt1 | contig 16124 bp, 5 predicted proteins | sample 1959071 | NCBI WGS metagenome assembly ULVB01 (sample SAMEA4835776, study PRJEB28245) | human gut metagenome | biome: gut microbiome; material: fecal sample | place: Denmark | collected 2008 | reverse complement strand
CGCTCGGCCCGTTCAAGGACAGCGGCCAACCGCTGATAGGGAAGGAACTTCCGGGCGGAATGAAACGCGGACAGAATATCGACCCGGACGTTTTCACCGACCCCGTGAGCGGCAAGACTTATTTGTACTGGGGCAACTATTACATGGCAGTGTGTGAACTGAACGATGACATGGTATCCGTCAAACCGAACACCACGAAGATACTCATCGACAACGACCGGCATTACAGTGAAGCGCCTTACGTCTTTTACCGTGACGGATACTATTATTTCACATGGTCTAAAAACGACACGCGGAGCGCGGACTACGAAGTCCGTTACGTGCGTTCCAAGTCCCCCGTCGGCCCGATCGACCCGTCGGAAAGCCGGATGGTAGTCTGCAAAAAGCCCGACCAGGGCATTTATGCCACAGGCCACCAATCCTTCCTGCAAGTGCCCGGCACGGACGAATGGTACATCGTCTACCACCGCTTCAAGTTCCCCGACGGCATCACGATGGGGCGTGAAGCGGGTTATCACCGCGAAGTCTGCATGGACCGCGTGTTTTTCAATGAAGACGGCACAATAAAACAAGTCGTTCCAAGTCTATAATAAAGAGCATATCATATACATTTATAAACAAAATCGACATACGATGAAACGAATATTATTGGGTATATTAGGCGTATGCGCATGCCATGCCTACGCACAAACATTCAAGGAGTGGCAAGACCCTGAGATCAATGCCGTCAACCGTGCCCCCATGCACACCGACTTTTTTGCCTATGAAAGTACGGAACTGGCGGCAAAAGGAATGAAAGAACTGTCCGGAAACTTCATGAGCCTGAACGGGAACTGGAAATTCAACTGGGTGGAACATGCCGACGCACGTCCGGAAGGCTTCTGGAAGACGGATTTCAACGACAAAGGCTGGGTGGATTTCCCGGTTCCGGGCGTGTGGGAACTGAACGGTTATGATGTCCCGGTATACGCAGGAGTGGATTTCGGATGGAAAGGCTACGAAGGGCGCACGTTCAAGAAGCCGCCCCATGTCCCGACGGAAAACAACCACGTAGGTTCCTACCGTCGTGAAGTGGTGATTCCTTCAGACTGGAAAGGGAAAGACATCATCGCCCATTTCGGTGCCGTGTCTTCCAACATGTACCTATGGGTCAACGGAAAGTTTGTGGGTTACAGCGAGGACAGCAAAATGGAGGCGGAGTTCGACCTGACCCCTTATCTGAAACCTGGGCAAAAGAACCTGATAGCCTTCCAAGTGTTCCGTTGGTGCGACGGCAGCTACTTGGAGGATCAGGATTTCTTCCGTTACAGCGGCGTATCACGCGACTGCTACCTCTACGTGCGCCACGCCAAGCGGAAAGAAGACCTTCGGGTCACTCCCGACTTGGACGACCGGTATCAGGACGGGACACTGGAAGTCCGTATGGATGTAAAGGGCAAGGCCCGCATTACACTCGAATTACTCGATGCACGCGGGGAAACCGTCTGCATGAAAGAAGTCCGCGAAACGGGAACCCCATCCGTCATCATGCCGGTGAAGAACCCGCATAAATGGACGGCAGAGACGCCCTACCTCTACACCCTCAGGGCTACACTGAAAGACGGAAACGCCATCCGCGAAGTCATACCCGTAAAAGTGGGATTCCGGAAAATCGAAATCAAGGACAGCCAACTTTTGGTAAATGGGCAGCCCGTGCTCATCAAAGGAGTAAACCGTCATGAGATGGATCCCGACGGAGGCTCGTATGTCACCCGCGAGAGGATGCTCCAAGACATACAACTCATGAAGAAATTCAATGTCAATGCCGTGCGCACCTGCCACTATCCGGACGATCCGTATTGGTATGAACTGTGCGACCGTTACGGCCTTTACATCGTGGCCGAAGCCAATCTCGAAAGCCACGGCATGGGTTTCAAGGAAAAGTCGTTGGCCAAGGACCCGGCTTACAAGAAAGCGCATTTGGAACGCAACCAACGCAACGTGCAGTGCAACTTCAACCATCCGAGCATCATCCTGTGGTCGATGGGCAACGAGTGTGGCGACGGCTCGAACTTCGAGGCCTGTTACGACTGGATTAAACAGGAAGACCCCAGCCGCTTCGTCCACTTTGAACAAGCTTACGACACCGGTTCCAATACCGATGTCTACTGTCCGATGTATCCCACTTACTCCCGTTGCATCAAGTATTGCGAGGACGACAACAAACAGAAACCCTTCATCATGTGCGAATATGCCCATGCCATGGGGAACGCTTTGGGCGACTTCAACATTTATTGGGACTTAATCCGGAAGTATCCCAAGTTCCAAGGCGGCTTCATCTGGGACTGGGTGGACCAGTCGCCGAGATGGACCGGTCGCAACGGGGAAATGATATACGGTTACGACGGGGACTTCGACGATTATAAGACCAAGGACGACAATTACATGGTCAACGGCTTGTTCGGTCCCGACCGTGTACCGAACCCGCACAGCTACGAAGTGAGATACTTCTACCAGAACATCTGGACCACGCCCGGAGATTTGTCGAAAGGCGAAATCAAGGTATACAACGAGAATTTCTTCCGCGACCTTTCGGCATACGTCATGGAGTGGGAAACACTGAAAGACGGAAAAGTCATGCGCAGCGGAACGGTGGAACGGATAGATTGCCAACCGCAACAAACCGCCACGATGACCTTGGACTGGGGCGGAACTGACGGGGAAGGCGAATGGTTGCTCAACGTGAGATACCTGCAACGGGAAAGAGAAGGCATCATTCCGGCGCGTCACGTGGTGGCCAAGGCACAAATCGAACTCCGGCCCTATCAGGCACCGGACATGGTTTTGAAGAACGAAAGCGTGCGTTACATTCCGGATGTCGTCCCGCAAGTCAACGACCGTAATCTGGCCCATCTGATTATCACGGGAGAGAACTTCCGGGTACGTTTCAACAAGATGACCGGATACATGGAACGCTATGCCGTGAACCGGACGGAGTTCATCCGGAAAGGCGGTGCGCTGACACCAAATTTCTGGCGCGCCCCGACCGACAATGATTACGGTGCCAAACTCCAACACAAATATGCGGCTTGGAAAAATCCCGACCTGCGTCTCACGTCTTTAAAACACGAAACGAAAGAAGGACAGGTCATCGTGTCGGCGGAATACGACATGAGGAGTGTGTCGGCCAAGCTTTACCTGACCTATACCATCAACAACCGAGGAGCCGTAAAGGTCAACCAAAAGATGGTGGCCGACAAGGGGAAAAAGGCATCCGACATGTTCCGCTTCGGCATGCAACTGGTCATGCCCAAGGATTTTGAATACATTTCTTACTACGGACGCGGGCCGGTGGAGAATTACAGCAACCGCAACCACAGCACAGACCTCGGCATTTATCACCAGACCGTAGACGAACAGTTCTATCCCTACATCCGTCCGCAAGAGACGGGCACGAAAACAGACATCCGTTGGTGGAAAGTCCTCGACGTGAAAGGCACGGGGTTGCAGTTCGTGGCCGATGCCCCGTTCTCGGCTTCCTCCCTGCACTACACCATCGAATCGTTGGACGAAGGACCGGTGAAGAAACAGGGACATTCGCAGGAAGTGGAAAAGGCAGACCTGACCAACGTTCTGATAGACAAGGCACAGATGGGACTGGCTTGTATCGACAGTTGGGGGGCCATGCCCGAACCGGAATTCCGCCTGCCGTATGAAGATTATGAGTTCACCTTCATCATGACCCCTGTTTCTCACAATTACCCATTATATTGACCGAAGATATGAATATCCTGAAACCTTTTATGGCACTTTGCCTCATGCAGGCTTTGCCATGTACCGTACGGGCGGCACAACCCGATTCCGTTTATGTCTTCCCTTATCCCACGACCAACGACCACGGGCGGCGCGGCATGCAGTTCGTCTGGAGCGCGGACGGGAAGCACTGGCAGGACGTGGCGGAAGGAATGGTCTTTATGCGGTGCGACTTCGGTGCTTGGAAATACATGTACAAGCCGCGTCTGATACAAGACCGGCAGGACGGAAGGTTGCACTGTTTCTGGGACTTGGACCCGGAAGGCAGCGCGATAGGCTATGCTTCATCCGCTGACCTGATAAAATGGACGCCCCAAGAATACTTCATGGCCACGGAGCAAGGAAAGTTCGCCGTGAAAGACGGGCGTATGCCGGTGGCTGACACGGTACAAATCGGTGACAAGACGATTGCGGGGTATGCCCTGAAAGTATCCTACGGCATATTGGAAGGCATGGAACGCCATGGCATATACCGTTCCGCCCTCAATGCGCTGAGGGGCGAACGTGCCGAGCACGACGCGGCCCGGTTTGCCGGACTGCAAACGGTCAATGCACGGATTACCGTGGACGAAGGCCGGGCGAAACCCATCAGTGAGAACCTGATTGGCGTGTTCTTTGAAGACTTGAATTACGCAGCCGACGGCGGACTGTATGCCGAACTGGTGCAGAACCGGGATTTCGAGTACTCCGAAGCCGACGGCAACAAGGACCGGAACTGGAACAGCCGCTACGCGTGGAGCGTGGAGGGCGAGGGCATGGCATTCGACGTGTCCACGGATCAGCCCGTCCATCCCAACAATCCCCATTACGCTGTGCTCGACGTGGCGCAGCCCGGCGGCGGCTTCACGAATACGGGATTCGACGGCATCGCAGTGAAAGAAGGCGAGAAGTACGACTTTTCGCTTTTCACCCGTACACCGGACGGCAAGGGAGGCGGAAAGGCCGTGGTACGTCTGGTCGACCCACAGGGAAAGACCGTGGCCAAGACCACCGTCAAGTTGTCCTCCAAAACATGGAAGAAACGGGAAGCCGTGTTGAAAGCCACGGCCACCGTGGCACAGGCCCGGCTCGTCATCATCCCGCAGTCTGCCGGACGGTATGCCCTCGACATGATTTCACTGTTCCCACAAAAGACGTTCAAGGAACGGAAGAACGGGCTTCGCGCCGACTTGGCTCAGGCCATTGCCGACATCCGTCCGCGTTTCGTCCGCTTCCCCGGCGGATGTCTGGCCCACGGGGACGGGGTGGACAACATCTATCATTGGAAAGAGACCATCGGCCCGTTGGAAGCCCGAAAACCGGCGGCCAACATCTGGCGTTACCACCAGACGCGCGGCTTGGGCTACTTCGAGTATTTCCAGTTTTGCGAGGACATCGGTGCCGAACCGCTGCCGGTCGTGGCCGCAGGCGTGCCCTGCCAAAATTCCGGCATCGGAGGCCCGAGCCATCATTCCAAGGACTTCGTGACGGCCAACGGCCAACAGGGCGGCATCCCGATGGAGGAGATGGGGCAGTACATACAGGACGTACTCGACCTGATTGAATATGCCAACGGCGATGCCAAAACCACACGGTGGGGACGCGAACGGGCCAAGGCCGGGCATCCCGAACCGTTCAACCTGAAATACATCGGACTGGGCAACGAAGACCTCATCAGCCGCGTGTTCACGGAACGGTTTACGATGATTTATGAAGCCGTCCGGGCCAAATATCCCGACATCGTGGTCATCGGCACGACGGGACCGTCCTGCGAAGGAACAGACTACGAAGAAGGATGGGCTTTGGCCGACCGCTTGAAACTGCCCATGGTGGACGAGCATAATTACAACACGCCGGGATGGTATATCAACCATCAGGATTATTACGACCACTACGACCGCAGCAAATCCAAAGTCTATCTGGGGGAATATGCCGCCCATGCCCCGGGACGGGTCAATAACATGGAAACCGCCCTGTCTACGGCCTTGTACCTTACGTCTATCGAGCGTAACGGAGACGTGGTGAGCATGGCCTCCTACGCTCCGCTTCTGGCTAAAGAAGGGCGCACGCAATGGACACCCGACTTGATATACTTTAACAATACGGACGTAAGACTCACTACGGACTATTACGTACAACAGTTATTCGGCCAGAACTCCGGAAGCGAATACTTTCCTTCCATAGTCTTGTTGGACCGCAAGGAGAAAAACGTGAGAAACCGCGTGGGCGTTTCCATGGTGAAAGACGGCGAAAGCGGCGACCTTATCGTGAAATTGGTGAACCTGCTCCCGGTGGCGGTCAAGGCGGATGTGGAAATCCCGTCGCTGGCCGGACATCAAGCCGTAGGGCAGAAGACCATCCTTTCGGGCCGCCCGTCCGACACGAATGCCGTACCGGTAGAAAGCGCAATGGAAATAGGGGAGAAGTTCCCCTATGAAATGCCGGCCTATTCCTTCACGGTTATCAGGATAAAACGCGAATGTAAGTAGAAGTCTTGATAACAAAAGGGATAAGACAGAAGAACAAAAGAACAGAATATTTTGGCTTGCACAGCCTTTTGTCCTTTTGTTCTTCTGTCTCATTTTATCGTTTTGTCAATCTGTCAATCCCACCCTTACGAGAATTGCGTATTTGTCCTTTGGCCCGAAGCCGGAAATAAATAAGGCATTCTCGCGAGGGCGGGATTTTAACTTGCTGTAAGCATAGACTTGTTTTTACTTTCTTTCTGTCCGGCAGCAAGGAAATAGATGCGGAAGGAAGCGGTCGGCCTGTCAGCCGGACGCGAATATCCGGAACACTTTGATTCCGTTTTTGCGAGACGGATTTTCTTCAGATAGCGTCTGAAGCCCCCCTCAAAGGGCATTTTCCTGCCTCTTTCAGCCTCCGGATTCCCCTTTCGGAAGAGTTTGGGCGCACAACGTGCTGAGAATGAAAAATCGCTTTCAGCCGAACGATTTACCGTTCGGCTGAGAAAAAAGCACGAATATGCAGGATTTATGCCATAATATTGTATTTATACCGTATAAATATACAGAAAAAAGACCTGAAAAGCCCTTTTTCTCTTATTCTTGAAATACGGGAATTCCGGAAAAACTGTCTTTTTGACAGCTTAAAGTCCTCTAAAACGTACAAATGTAAGTCCCTCCAAACACTTCACCCATATCTGAAGTATTCCTTTTGCAACTGCGTCTTAATATCCTTGCGTGCCAATAAGATATGCTGTTCCACCGTACGCTTTGAAACAGACAGTTCACGGGCGACCTCGGAAGGGGTGAGGTTTTCAAAAAAGGACAGGCAATACGCCTTGCGCCGCTTTTCCGGCAGGGCAAACACCAAACGGTCGAACATCAGTTTCAATTCCTTGAAAGATACTTTTTCCTCCGTCGTGTCTTGCAAGGTCTCCTGCGTGTAAAACAGTTCGCCCCACACGTCATTTTCCTTGCGGTATCTTCGTTGGCGATCGGCCATCAGGTTACGTGCCACCTTGTAAGCCAAGGACACCACAGCCTCCGGACTTATGAAATCCTTATGCTTCCACAGTCTCTCAAACACATCCTGCACCACATCTTCCGCCTCGTCGGGGCGATCGATGCGGGATGCGATATAATGCTTCAAAGCTTCCTTTTGCCGTACGTAACACGCGGCCAGTCCTTTTTCGTCGTTTTTTGCTTCCATGGCACATCGTTTGATTTCTACCACAAAAGTAGCCTAACGGCAGGCGACGGAATGGGATGATTTCAGCCGATTGTTACGTCATTTTGCGCCTTTCCTTCTTTTTCCCTGAACTGTGTCGGTGTCATGCCGAACTCTTCCTTGAAATGCAGGTTGAAATACTTGATGGTGTTGAATCCCGTGAGGTCCGCTATTTCGTTCACGCTGCATGTGGTGGCCTTCAGCAACTGGGCTGCCCGTTTCAACCGGATGGAACGGATGAACTGCAAGGGCGTGACGTTGACAATGGCCTGCATTTTGCGGTTCAACTGGGTCTTGCTCATCCCCACGTCCAAGCTCAGGTCGCCCACGGAATATTCCGGATTGCTGATGTTTTTCTTGACGGATTCCAAGGCTTTCTCCATCAGCTTCTCGTCTATCGAAGTCGTGGTGATGGCCTCGAAAGACACGTCGATGGACTTGCGGAACATCTTTTGCCGCCGTTCTTTCTGCTCGATGAGTTGGCGGATGCGCACTTGCAGCATTTCCCAGTTGAACGGTTTCGAGATATAAGAATCCGCCCCTGCTTCGTATCCCCCGATGCGCGAATCATCGGAGCTGCGGGCCGTAAGCAGGATGAACGGGATATGTGAGGTCTGTATGTCGCCTTTCAGCCTGCGGCACAATTCCATGCCGTCCATGCGGGGCATCATCAGGTCGGACACAATCAAGTCCGGCAACTCCGTCCGTGCCGCCTGTTCGCCCTCCACGCCGTCGCGCGCTTCCACCACACAAAAGTCCTTTTGCAGTTGCTCCATCAGGAAATGACGGAATTCGTCGTGATCCTCCACCACCAGAATCTTCTTCCGTCCCGTCTCCGTGGGCGGCATGTCGTGGATTTCGCTCTCTTCGTCCCGGCATTCCGCCTTTTCTTCTGCCGCAGGTGCCGCCCCTCCGCCATGCAGGTCGGTCGGGATATACAGGGTGAAGGCCGTGCCTTCTCCCGTCCGGCTTTCCACCGTGACCTTTCCTTCATGCAGTTTGGCGTACTCGCGCACCAGATGGAGACCTATGCCGCTGCCTTGTCCGGCCGGTTGTCCCTCCGTGGCTGTCTGATAGAAACGGTCGAAAACGAAGGGCAAATCCTTTTCCGCAATGCCGCATCCGGTGTCTTCCACCCTGACCGCCGCATACGGCCGTCCGTCTTCCGATACCTTCTCCAGCGTGACCCGTACCTGTCCGTGCGCGGAGGTGAATTTGAAGGCATTGGAAAGCAAGTTGTTGAGCATCTTATACATCTTGTCGGAATCGTAATTCATGAAAAGACGTTCCACCTTAGGCTCGAAGGAAAGTTCTATCTCACGGCTTGCCGCCAAGTCGGTGAACTGCCTGACAGCTTCTTCCAAGAAAAAGACCATGTCGTTCATCTTCAACCTGAGACGCTCGCCCTTCATTTCCAATTTACGGAAATCGAGCAACTGGTTTACCAGATTGAGCAGACGGCGCGCATTATTGTAAATAGGTTCCAACTTCTTTTTCAACTCCGGTTCGCCCGTATCGTGGATGAGTGCCCCCAAAGGCGTAAGAATCAAGGTGAGGGGAGTGCGGAACTCATGGCTGATGTTCGTGAAGAAGCGGAACTTCATCTGGTCGAGCTCTTCGCGCTGTTTCCGTTCGTTAGCTTCTTGAGCCATCCGGATTTTGAGCTGTGCCCGCCTCCGGAACCTTCTCCACGACCAGACCATCAAACCGGCAGCCAGCACGACGTACACCGCGATGGCCCATGCCGTCGCCCAAAACGGTGGCGCAATGGTAATGGTTATTTCGGCCGGTGTCTTCCCCCAAATCTTGTCCCCGTTGGCGGTGTAGACCACGAATTTGTACTCGCCGGGCTGTAATCCGGTATAGGTGGCGCGTCCGCTCCCGTCGGCCACCACCTCGTTCCACTCCTTATCGTAATTCAGCAGTTTATACTTATAGTAAGTGTGCGAAGGGTTGACATAATTCAGGCCTGAAAATTCTATCATGACGAAATTCTCGTCGTGACGGAGCCGGATTTCCGACGTTCGGTCCACGGTCTGCGTCAGAATCACATGCCCGTTGTATGCCTCGTTTACTTTCAACGGGTTGTTGAACAGATAGAAACGGGTGAAGACGGGATGGTTGTCGCTTCGGTCGTATCGGATTTCCGAAGGATTGAAATAATTGAATCCGTGGGCTCCGCCGAAAAACAAAAGCCCGGACCGGGTTTTCAAAGCTGCATTCTCATAAAACTTGCCGCCCTGCAACCCGTCGGTTTCCCCATAGCTCACCACGGAAAATCCTTTCCCGGCAGGGTCTTCACGAGGTGCGATTTTACAAAGTCCGTTCAACGTGGAAGCCCATACCATTCCCTCGTTGTCCTCCAACAAGGCCGTGACGGCATTGTTGGGCAGTCCGTCGGACTCGGTCAGCACCGTGGCCTCCTTGTGGCGAGGGTCAAACACCAAGATGCCGTCTTCCGTCCCGAACCATTCCACGCCGTGACGGTCTTTCAGCATGCAGAAATATTTGGTGTCGGCATACCGCTGTTCTTTCAGAAAAGCCGGAATCCACACGCTGTCTTTCTGTGTGTCGTAATAGTAGATGCCGCTGTTGCCCAAAGCGGCGAACGTATGGCCGTCCACCGGATAGAAGGCATGAACCACGGCGTATGAACGGAGTTCGGGATGACGGTCGTGCAACATATAGGTAATCTTTCCCGTGGCCGGATCGAAACGTCCGACCCCGCCGGTCACACTGGCCCAATAACGGCCTTCGCTGTCTTCATACAAAGCACGGGATATGTTTTGGTTAGGGTCTTGTTCCCAATTCACCGTAGAACGGAGAAGGTTGCGGACCTGTCCGCCCTCGATGCAATAAAAACCGTGAAGGAAGGTGCCCACCCATATACGTCTGCCCTTGTCCTTAAAAACGGAAAGGCAAATGTCATTCGGTTCGGCCTTGAATACTTGCTCCATCGCACCGGTAGACGGCCGGAAACGGAAGAGGCCGAAAACGCCTCCGATAAGTACAGACCCGTCGGCGTCCTCCAGAAAGCACCGGATGCTCTCGCTGGTGACGGACGAATAGCGGTTCACGGTGTGACCGAGAGAGAACTTCTGCATGCTGGGATGGTAATAACACAAGCCTTGAAAAAGGGTGCCCACCCATATCCCCCCGTTCCGGTCGGAAAATACCGTATAAATATCGTTTTCCAATGTCCCTCCGTCGGTCAGTTCCAGTGCAGGAAGTGTGGTTACCTCGAACGTCCGGGCATCGATGATGCGGAGGCCGGATTTGGACGTGCCGACCCACACATTGCCGTCCCGGTCCAAATCCATGCACGTGAAGAAGTTGGAAAGTCCGCTTATGCCGCATGCCTCCTTCCAAGTGCGTTCCATGCGATTGTAGAAGAATAGTCCGTTGTTGTACATCAGCCAGATGTTTCCTTGGGCATCCGGATGCAGGTATATACGGTCGGTAAGCCTGTTGATGACATGCAGGAAACGTGTCTCTTGCGACACGAACTCGGCCGAAGAGTAGTCCCAGTAGCGAATCAGTCCGCTTTCATATACAATCCAACAGAGATTCTTGTATTGCGTCATTTCCACCGGTACGCCGTATTTCCGGGTAAATTCACTGCCGCCATCCTCAATGGTGCGCAAACGCCCCTGTTCCACGTCGTAGAAGGAGACGGTATTGTCTTCGGTCACGAACCAATAATTCTTGTAATCGTCTATAAACAGGTTCTTCAGCCGCTGATTTATTCCCATGGAAGCCAACACCTCGGAGACGGAATAATCATATTGTCCGCTCTTCATGTCGAGCAAAAGCAGGTAGCCCAACTCTTTGAGCCACATCCGTCCTTCGCGGTCGTAATACTCTTTGGGCGGACGGTCGTATGCCCAAATGTATTTACGTGTCTTGTCGTATGGGAATCGGTCGAACGTGGCACCGTTGTAAATGTTCAGAATGAACCCGGTCTTGATGGCGATACAACCTTCTTCCGTCATCGTCAGGCTGCGGATTTGTCCGTCCGAAAGTCCGTCCGAAGCATCGATAAGGCGGAATTTGTATTGACGGTCTTGTGCGTGGAGGCACGAGGCCAGCAACAGGAACAACATCGGAACGACTGTCCTTATGGCACGCTTTCCTGCTTTTCGTTTTACGGTATCCATGGCTTTTCTTTCAAATAACAAATGATGATTAGACAAAGATAGGCAATCGGCACCACTTGACGTAGGATATTTTGGTTCAAAATATAGGTTGTTTTGTTGCATTGTGCTGAATCGGCCGTCTTTTTCGGACATTTTCCCTCATGCCGTGGCTAGAAAAACATCCTTCAGGCGCATTTGGTTCAGAACGACATAAAAGATGCTTTTTTTCATCCGTCCCCGTACGGTATTTACCTGCTAACTTTGCCACGGTTCATTAAAAACATTTACCATGAAGAAAAGATACTTGATAGTCATGACGCTGTGCAGTTCGTTATGGCTGAATGCACAAAACTTCATCCATCCCGGTATGTTGCATACGCAGGCCGACCTGGACCGGACAAAAGCCAAGGTAGAAGCCGGCGAGGAGCCTTGGGCTTCCGCTTACAGGAAACTGCTGACCAGCCCGCATGTCAGTTTGGACTGGAAGGCTGCTCCGGTCGAGAAAATCGTACGCGGAGGCCGGACGATTTGGGAACCCGACCCGGACAATTACCAGTTGGCTTACCGGGATGCCGCCACGGCTTACCAATGTGCGTTGGTCTGGCACATATCCGGCGATAAGGCGTATGCGGACAAGTCCGTCCAAATCCTTAATGCTTGGGCCAAGACCTGCAAGAAGGTGAGCGGAGACACGAATGCCTGTCTGGCATACGGGCTGTATGGCTACCAGTTTGCCAACGCTGCCGAACTGATGCGCGACTATCCGGGATGGAATGCCACGGACTTCGGACGATTCAAAGAATGGATGCTGAAAGTGTGGTACCACGGGGTAATCGGTTTCCTGCAAGGACGCAACGGGACACAAGACGACCATTATTGGTCGAATTGGGGCTTGTGCAACGTGCTGTGTGCGATGAGCATCGGTATCTTGTGCGACGATGTCTTCATCTACAACCAAGCTACGGAGTATTATAAGTATATGGAAGACCACCGTTATGGCGAGTCGCTGCATCATTTGGTCTGGAAACTTCATCCGGACGAACGCGGCCCCTTCGGCTATTTCGGGCAGATGCAGGAATCCAACCGCGACCAAGGGCATGCTGCCATGGCGCTTGCGTTGGCCACAGACCTTTGCGGCACGGGGCGAAACCAAGGCGATGACTTTTATGCCCTGAAGAACGACCGTATCGTATGTGGGTTTGAATACGTCAACGCCTATAATTCCGGAGTGGACGACTTGCCGAACAGTCCTTATACGAATTGCGACGGGACTTTCATGAGAATGGGAGACGGAGGACGGGGAACCAACCGTCCGGCTCAAGCCCGTATCGTGAATTACTATGAAAACATACGAGGCATAGAGGTGCCTTACTCCAGAAAGATGCTCGAAATGAACGAAAACGGTATAGACGCAGGAGGCGGATTCGGCGGAGGGAACAGCGGCGGATACGACCATTTGGGTTTCAGTACCCTGATGTGTACGCTCGACCCGTTGGAGGACAAGACTAAAGTCCCCACGGTCCTGAGTGGAAAAATCGCGTATGAAGGCCGTGAAATCGACCGGCCTGACGTGAACTGTATCCCCAAAGGGGCGACCGTGACCCTGACGGCCCTATTGCCGGACGGAGAAACGGATACCGGTAAATGGACATGGGACGATGACCCGGCATGCACTTCTTCCACACGTGACATCGTGTTGGACACTTCGCGTACCTTCCGTGTGCATTATACCAATGAAAAAGGCGTGAACAACACGCAGTTGTTCGCCCTTCATGTGGAAGGGGAGGGATGGACCGGCAACTTTACTCCTTATTATAAAATGAACGGTACCACGGGAACAGACACGTTGATTTACGTGAAGAAATATGATGAACTGACATTTGGGATGGAGTATATTGATACTCCTGTGCGTGAATGGAAGTGGGAAAAAAGTACCAATGGGCAGAATTGGAATGCACTGAGCCACAACGAAAATCTGATGACGCTGCCGAGCGTTTCATCGAATGCTTATTACCGGGTGACGATGACCAATCAGGCCGGTGCCCGATTACAACAAACGTTCCGCGTGGAGGTGTCGGAGATAGACCCGTTTATTGCGTATGGCGACGATAAAAACTATAGCGGGACGACTTTGGCCGTGCCACGCCACACAGCCGTGTCTTTGTACGCCTCGCCGAACTCCCTGCTCGCCCAATCAGCCAACTCCACGCGCGTTTACAAGTGGATACTCGACAAAGACACCATACAAGCCGACACATTGACTTTCCACCTGAACGATTTGGGCGGAAAAGTGGCCGATCTGAACGATACTTTGTGTGTCGGAGTGTTGGACACCTGCATGGAATACACGTTGATGTTCCACCGCGTTTCACAAACAGGCTCGAAAGCCGAAACCGTATTGCATTTCAACCTGCCGGTATATGAGACCAATACGCTCGAACCGCAAGCCAAAGACAGTTTTTATATTAAAGACCCGCAAACAGGCCGGTATTTGAGGAATACGGATGCTACGTTCACCGGTCTGGACGAAACCGGCGGCCAGTCTTTTTTGTGGAGGATACGTCCCATGCCACTTTATGGCGACCGTTACATGTTTGTCAGCCAAACGGATAACAATAAACATTTGTCTGACGAGGGGACACTGACTACAAAGAATGATTATTCCAAACATTCCTTTAATCTCTTCCGCAAATATTCGGATGAAGACCTGTATGCCATCGGTCTTTCTTCGACCGCAGGCTCAGGTTTTCTCGAAACCGATGCCGACGATCCAGCCTTAAGCGTAACTAAAGGAAGCGTGTTTTCGGAATTTCCTTTCGTCATAATCCGGAAAGTACAACCGGACGACCCTGACGGCATCAAAGATTGTCGGAACGAAACAGAGTATACCGTAAATCCTATCGTCAGCTATTCCTGCCACGGGCAAGAGTTGTACTTGAAGAGCAAAGAAGCCGGAATATTACGTATTTACTCGTTATCCGGCGTGCTTCTGCAAACGGAAACCTGCGAAATGGGTGACAATCATATACGTCTCCTCTCTCGGAACAAAGGGATATGTATCGGATTATACGCTACTTCTACAGGCAAACGCCAATCCATTAAAATTACAAGAAATAGCGTCATATAGAAAAATTGTTCATAAGTTGTCCGCATCAAACTGATGCGGTAGGTATGAGTTTTGCCCCTAAGGTAGAGATTGTTTTCAGATAATAACGACAAAAAACGACCGATTCCCTTATGAACATACATAAAGAAATAGACCTGTGCAATGGATGCGCAGGTCTATTTCTTTAATTATTGCAATCAAATGGATTTGAATCAATCTTCGATGGCAGCCTGCGCCGCAGCAAGACGGGCAATAGGCACTCGGAAAGGAGAACAAGATGCATAGTCCATTCCTATTTTAGCACAGAACTTCACGGAAGAAGGTTCACCGCCATGCTCTCCGCAAATGCCGGTACGGATGTCCGGACGTACGCTGCGTCCCTTTTCCACTGCCATCTTAATGAGCTGGCCCACACCGTTCTGGTCCAACACCTGGAAAGGATCTACTGTCAGAATCTTCTTTTCCAAATATACCGGCAAGAAGCTGGCAATATCATCACGTGAGTAACCGAATGTCATCTGTGTCAAGTCGTTCGTTCCGAAAGAGAAGTACTCGGCTTCCGAAGCGATACGGTTGGCTGTCAGAGCCGCACGAGGAGTCTCTATCATAGTACCGATTTCGAATTCCACTTCGATACCTTCTTCGGCGAAAACTTCTTTAGCCGTAGCCAAAATAACTTCTTTCTGCTGTTTCAACTCATAAAGAATGCCTACCAACGGTACCATGATTTCAGGTCTCGGGTCCTTACCTTCTTTCTTCAACTCGCAGGCTGCACCCAAAATGGCACGGGTCTGCATTTCGGTAATTTCCGGGAAAGTAATCCCCAAACGGCATCCACGATGACCCAACATCGGGTTGTTCTCGGCAAGGCTTTCCACACGTTTCTGAATTTCTTCCACACTGACGCCCATCTCATCGGCCATCTTCTGTTGTCCTTTCAAGTCATGGGGCACAAATTCATGGAGTGGGGGATCGAGCAAACGAATGTTCACCGGACAGCCATCCATAGCTTCCAAAATGCCTTTGAAGTCACTCTTCTGATAAGGAAGCAGTTTGGCCAAAGCTTTTTTACGGCCTTCCACACTACCAGCCAAAATCATTTCGCGCATGGCCACAATCTTTTGGTCTTCAAAGAACATGTGTTCCGTACGGGTCAAACCGATACCCTTTGCTCCGAAAGAACGAGCCACTTGCGCGTCGTGCGGTGTATCGGCATTCGTCCGTACCTGAAGCTTCGTATATTTGTCACACAAATCCATCAGTGCCTTGAAGTCACCGGATAGTTCAGCCGCTTTCGTCGGTATCTCTCCGGCATAAACTTGTCCCGTAGAACCGTTCAAGGAGATGTAATCGCCTTCTTTATATACAACGCCTTCGATCTCCACTGTCTTGTTCTTGTAGTTCACATTGATGGCACC
>ULVB01006233.1_pt1 | contig 16454 bp, 16 predicted proteins | sample 1959071 | NCBI WGS metagenome assembly ULVB01 (sample SAMEA4835776, study PRJEB28245) | human gut metagenome | biome: gut microbiome; material: fecal sample | place: Denmark | collected 2008 | reverse complement strand
CGGATGATATTCTCATCCTCCTGCATGGCGTTTTTTGCCCGTGTCACGGAGTCCCGGCAATATTGAATGATATATTTGGCGTCCTGATACATGGAGCGTCCAGCTTTTGTCAATGTCAGCCCACGGTGATTGCGGTCAAATAGCTTCACGCCGAGGGATTCTTCTAAAAGATTGATCTGCTTGATGACAGCCGTGGGCGTGATGTAGCTTTCTTCGGCAGCTTTGTTGAAGCTGCCTGCATCCGCCACACGGAGAAAAGTCTCAAGTTGTGGATTATACATCACATCACGCCCCTTTCCTGCTTTTTACTTTGAGATTTACGAGGATCACTTGGCTTTTTTGCATCAGAAGGAATTGCCCAGGAACGCCCGAATCGTTCTGCCCCCGGAATACGCCCGAGAGAACAGTATTGGTTGACCCGTCGTTCCGAAACGCCCCATTTATAAGAGGCTTCCCGAATGGAAATATAACCGTTCATTGTGACCACTCCGACAGGATGAAATTATCCAAATACATTATATACGAATATTCGTAGTTTTTCAAGTGTTGAGGCAGAACTGATGTAATATCCTTGAGTCATAGGATGCCGAGATCCAGTTGTTTAACGAATACCCCCAGTAATTCAACGATTACTCGGCTTTTTAACGATTACAACGGCACAGGAAGCCGCAATCCCCATAAAACACACAAACCCCCGCCGCAGAATTGTTCTGCAGCGGGGTTCGCTTATGTACCAAAATAGCCGAAAAGCCTTATTTAAAGCGGTTTTCGGGCATAGAAAAAGTCCACCGCAATTCTATCAAAATTACGGTGGACTTATGGCGGAGGACAAGGGATTTGAACCCTCGCGCCGGTTTCCCGACCTACTCCCTTAGCAGGGGAGCCCCTTCACCACTTGGGTAATCCTCCAATGGTAAATAAAACAAATAAAATAATAAAAATTGGCGGAGAGGAAGGGATTCGAACCCTTGGTCCCTTTCGGGATCACTAGTTTTCAAGACTAGCTCCTTAAACCACTCGGACACCTCTCCATTTATCTTCGCCACTGTTGTGACTGCGAGAATTATAATACCATATAAGCTTTTAAATGTCAAGCTTTTTTCAAAAGTTTTTTTATTTTTTTCGAAATTATTCTAAATTCTGATAAAAACTAAAATAATATATTTTTAGGCTTAAGCAGTTTATTGCTAATAATTAAGAAGTTACCAATAAACTACCGATTTGAGCGGACTCTGTCCGCCCTTTTGGCAAGAGATGTTAAGGGCTTTGCCCTTAAAACCCACGAGGGACTTCGTCCCTCGACCCTGCAAGCCTTTAAAAAGGCTTGAGCGAAACTTTTAATTATCTTATGGAAGTTTATTAACTAAGCGTAGGGCAAACTATGCTTGCCTATATGGACACAAATAACAAAAGGAGCGAAAATAATTCGCCCCTCAGAATATTATTTTTTATCTTTTTTAATCGGTGCTTTAACAGCATAAGGCAATTCTGGTAAGCCTTCTGTTGGTGTCCATTCGCAATCTAAAATATATCTTGCCATTTTAAAGTTTGTCTTAAGATTGCTGTGCATACCTTTAAATGAAAAAGCCAAAATATGCTGTCTTATAATCGAATAGATATTAACAAGTTTAAACTTTGTAATTATTCGCCTAATTTCAGTTTCAAAAGAAGCATATTCGCCATTTCTTCTCAAAAAGTTGCTTATAATCATAACCGAATAAAGCAAGTCATTTATTTTCTTAACATTCATTGTGCTAAGAATACTGCCCTGACGCTTAACATAGAAATAAAGACATTCCCCAACAACAGCAAGCTTATTTGCATAAAAAACTGTTTTCGGGCTTGTAGCAACATCCTCAAAATACATAGTAGGATATGTAATCTTATGTTCAGTAAAAATTGTGCGTTTATATAGCTTGTTCCAAGCATAGCTATGAAGTCCGTGGTCACTTATAATTCTTGCCACAGCCTCATTATGTTCCATAACACAATCTTTAACAATAAACATCTGATTTTTTTTCATACCGTTCTTATCAATATAATAAGTAAAGCCACAGTATGACATATCAGCATTATTTTCCTCACAAGCATTATAAAGCTTTTCAAGATAAGTTGGAGCAATAAAATCATCGCTATCAATAAAAGCTATATATCTGCCTACTGAATGTTCTATCCCAGTGTTTCTTGCCGCACTAAGACCGCCATTTTCACGAGTAACTATCTTAAATCTTGAATCACTCGCAACAAACTCCATAGCAATTTTAATACTTCCATCAGGCGATGAGTCATCAACAATAATGGCTTCAAAGTCAGTAAAAGTCTGAGCCTTAATAGAATCAAGGCATCTTCTTATATAAGGCTCTACATTATAGACAGGAATTATTATACTGATTTCGGGATTTTTAGTTTCCTGCATTATAATACCTCCTGCCTGATTTATATAAAATTTATTTATGACTTATACTTTTTGACTTGTTTTCTGCCATCAATAATTCTCTTTATACAACCTTTTTTCTTTGAGCTATGACTTGCTTGAATATTCAAAATAGGTAAAGACCAATAGACATGATTTGCATGAACCTTAAAGCAATCCTTATATTTATCATAAAGATTGTTTTCCTCAAGAAATTTACGCAAAAATTCTACTGTATAGATATAATCATTAATTCTTTTATCGCTCATAGATGATTCAAGAAAAGTCTTAGTTCTTCTTGAATAGTAATAAGCTTTCTTATCTACTACTACAAGTTTATTTATTTTGACAAAAGCCTTTGTGCAAAAAAGAATATCTTCATAATACATATCCCTGAATTGAATATCATTATTCTTCAGCAAATCTGTTTTCCAAAGCTTATTCCATATAAAGAAACGAATCTCATTATCTTTAAGCAAATATCCCAAAGCTTCATCTCTGCTATATTCTCCTGCCTTAAGGCTTTTAACAGATTTATTCTTAGCGTTTTGCTCATAATGAATATTAAATCCACACATAGCAATATCTGCATCACTACGCTTAATAGCTAAATAAAGCACTGCAAGAAAATTATAAGAAACATAATCATCAGAATCTATAAAAGAAATATATTCTCCAGTGGCTTGTTCCATAGCAAAGTTACGGGTTTTAGATGCACCTAAATTTTCTCTTGAGAAAAATTTAAATCTTTCATCTCTTTTAGCAAATTCCTTTGCAATACCTGCACTGCCATCAGTAGAGCCGTCATCAACCATAATAACCTCAAAATCCTTAAAGGTTTGCTTTTCGACAGAACCAAGGCAACGACTAAGATATTTTTCAACATTATATATAGGTATAATAATGCTTATCTCTGGCTTATTTATATCACCCATAAATCATTCACCACTTTTTTCCCCTATCTCAAGTTCTTCCTCAACTTCTTCAATGTCTTCCTGCATTTCAGTAACAAGCTCTGTTGCTTTCTTCTTTCCCATACCAGAGAATGGAGCTGAAATGAATATTGTTCCATAATAAGTAATAGTTCTCCAAATAAGAATAGCAGATTTCATAGTAGTTTCATCAAAAATACCGCTAAAGAATCCAGCGAAGCTAAGCTCTGCCGCACCAGATGCACCAGGAAGTGGCACAAGGCTTGAAACCATATTTACAAATGATTGGGCACTAATAATATCAAAAACTCCAACATTGATAGTGCTATCAGGACTTAATGCACGATAAACACAATATGGAACAATATATATAGCTGTCATTTGTATTATTGTAAGAATATAATTTATAGCAAGAAAACCTTTGTGTTCAGAAAGCTCTTTATTACTCTTGTGGAAGTATATAAGCTGTTGCTCAATCTTATCAAGAGTCTTTTCAGGATTTTTAATAAATCTAAGCTTGTTTCCTATCTTACAGAACCATTTTATAAGCCTGAATGTAATTTTGTGTGAAAATGATACTAATATAAGTATAAATATCATAGCCGCTTGAACGATAAAGCCTATCGCAGACATAACCCAAAGAAACGGACTTAAACGCTCGGCAAAGAAATTAAATTTCAGAAGTATTACAGCTATTGTATATCCTGTCAATGTAAACTGCCATACGAGAAATTTTTGAACGAGTGCAGATGTTGCCTTTCCGGCATCAACACCATAATGTGATAAAATCATAATCTGCATAGGCTGACCACCCGTAGAGCTAGGTGTAACGGCACAGAAAAATTGTCCTGCCAATGCAGCCTTTATGCTATGAGTTATCTTAACACCATTAGTTGAAAGATTTAAAAATCTATGTAAAATCACTGCATCAATTACAATATTAAGTAAATGCGCACCTATGGCAAGCATAAGCCAAAAAATATTTATTTGTTGTGATGAGTTTATAAGTTCTACCAAACCACCTTTAGAAAAGCAGAAGTATACAATCATAAAGCCACACAAAGCAAAAACTATGAAATTAAAAACCGTTTTTCCAGATATTTTCTTTTTTTTTGTATCCAAACTTTAGACCTCCGTTTTAATTTTAATTATATTAAAACTGCCCTCGACAGAAATAGAAATATCACTTTAAAAGCCATTATAAAATGACACAAAAGTAGCCAGAGTTTAAATTAAATTCCCCTAAAAGTAAAGACTATTAAGCTAAAATAATAACAATAAATAATTCTCCTATAAAATATATAATAATCACCCAATACACAAAAGTCAAGTTACAATAAATTTATAATACATAAATGGCAAAATTGAACATAAAAATACACAGTATTTAATATGGAATTGTCCATAAAAACACTGTGTATATGAAGTCTTTTATAACTTATTTTATCTTATAAACATAAGAATCCTTGCGTTTATGTGGCTTTGGCATATCGCCATCAGTATAGCCTAAAATGCAGTGTCCTATGCCCTCATAATCGCCCTCTATGCCAAGCTGTTTAAGAATTTCCTTACCCTCTGGCATCTCAAATTCTTCTTTTGCTCTATGAATCCAACAGCTACCAATTCCAAGCGAATGGGCAGCAAGCATAAGATTTCCCATAACAAGAGAGCCGTCATAAAGATAAGTAGGTTTTGATTTATCTGCAAGAACAATCAAAACTGTATTTGCACCATAAAATGGGTCAAAACCTTCCTCTTTACCCATAATCTTTGCATTAAGAGCAGAAAGCCTATCTCTTAATTCCTTATTAGTAACCTCAATAATAATTGGCGATTGAGCATTTCTGCCTGTTGCGGCGTATGTTCCAGCCTCAACTATTTCATCAATAATCTCTTGTGGAACTGGCTCAGAGGTATATTTTCTGATGCTTCTTCTCTCAATCATATTTTTTATAGTTTCATTCATAGCCTTAACCTCCATTTATTCTTCAAGTAATTTTTTATAAATTTGATTATCATTTTCCCTAAATACATTAAAAATAACTTTAATCTTACTGCCTGTTTCTTGCTTATATCTTTTTACACTTCTCACTGCAAGCTCTGCGGCTATATTATTAGGAAATTTAAATTCACCTGTAGAAATACAGCAAAACGCAATGCTGTTTACATCATATTCATCAGCAAGCGATAGGCAAGAACGATAACAGCTTTCAAGTGCGTCACAATCCTTCTTCATAACCTTATTAAAAATCATCGGTCCAACAGTATGAATAATATATTTACTTGGAAGATTATAAGCAGATGTAATCTTTGCTTTTCCTATTGGTTCACTGTGTCCTTGAGCTTTCATAATATCATTACATTCAAGCCTTAGCTGTATTCCCGCATAAGTATGAATTGTATTATCAATACATAAATGATTAGGATTAAAGCAACCAAGCAGCTCAGAATTTGCAGCATTTACGATTGCACCACATTTAAGAGTTGTTATGTCACCTTTCCATAGGTAAATATCATCAATTATAGGCTCAAGCTCAGAAATATCAGTTATACCCTTTTTGCGGATTTCTTCTTGCAAAAATTCGTTCTGAATTTCAATAAATTTCTCACTTGCTCTCTTAGGCATACGGATATTAAAAAGCGAACGAAGAAAATTCCAACGCTCAGTTTCCCCTTGAGGTATAAAAGCACCTTTGCCCATAGGTTGTTCACCAAGAAGTGCATCTATTAAATATAGTTGTCTTTCCGATTGATTCATATTTGTTTTCTCCAAATAAAAATTTATTGACGAAAAAGCCCGTTGCGTATGCAACGGACTTCATAAATTTGGTGCGAGTGACGGGACTTGAACCCGTACGTCGTAAAACACACGCCCCTCAAACGTGCCTGTCTGCCAATTCCAGCACACTCGCAAATATCAATTTGTCTTTTCAACAAGTAGTATTATATCAAAAAGTATTTTAGTTGTCAAGAACTTTTTTAAATAATTTTACAAATTTTTATTAATTAAGATTTTCTTTCCGTATCACAATCAGTTAGTTTATATATTTCAAAGCCTAAATGCTTATAAAATCCAACATCTTATATATTCTTTTCGTTGATAGCAGACTCTTGAATTTGTTGGAAAAATAAACAGCATTTTCAAACGATTGGTTTCAGTTACCATAAACGCAACAGGATTTCCAAAATTACTTTAATAATCAAGTACTTAACATCATTCAAATCCTATGGAATATACTTCTTCATTTGCCTAATATCTAAAAATTCTGATACATACTATAACAAAAAATACGGTGATTTTTCAAAACCACCGTAATAATCTGGTGCGAGTGACGGGACTTGAACCCGTACGTCGTAAAACACACGCCCCTCAAACGTGCCTGTCTGCCAATTCCAGCACACTCGCAAATATCAACTTTTTTGACATTTCTTGTCAACGAATGATATTATATCAAACCATCAATAAAAAGTCAAGTCTTTTAAAAAAATATTTTACAGAATTTTCTGCAAAAATGAAGCTTGCCCTTGAGTAATAACCCAAGAGCAAGCTTGCCGCAAATTTATTCAGAAAGTATATGTAAGTACCCTAAATGCGATAATCAAATATCGTCTTCACCTTGAAGTGCGTCGCAACCTGTTTCACCAGTTCTTACCTTAACAACATCTTCAACATCATATACGAAAATCTTACCATCGCCAATATGTCCAGTATAAAGTGCCTTTACTGCCGCATCAATAACAGCCTTAACCGGAACCTTGCAAACAACGATTTCAACCTGAACCTTAGGAAGAAGGTTCATCTCAACCTCAACACCACGATAGTATTCAGTTTTACCCTTCTGTACGCCACAGCCGAGAACCTGAGTTACTGTCATACCTGTTACACCGATTTCATTAAGTGCATTCTTCAGGTCTTCAAACTTAGATTGCTTGAGAACAATATCAATCTTAGAAAGCTTAACATCAGAGGCTGTGACTGTGTTCTTTTCCTTAGGAGTAAATGCAACCTGTACAGGAACAGCCTCATTAACAGGAACTTCACCAACATCAGCGTCTGTATCATCAAGAGCAACAGAAGATACATTTGGCATAAAGTCTGCATAAGAGCTTACCAAGCCATGCTCTGTAATATCAAGACCCTTGATTTCTTCTTCTCTTGAAGCACGAAGTCCCATTGTATGCTTGATTACAAAGAATACGATTGTCATAGCAACTGCTACATAAAGTGCAACTACCACAGCACCGAGTGTTTGAATGCCTAAACATTCAAATTCACCATATATAAGGCCCTTGCCCTTTGTACCGTAGCCATTAGAGAAAATACCTACACAGATTGTTCCAACAAAGCCGCACATTCCGTGAACACCAACTGCACCAACGGGGTCATCAATCTTGCAAACCTTATCAATAAATTCAATACCAAATACTACTACGAAACCTGCAATTACACCGATAACAGCAGCAGCCCAAGGCTCAACTGTATCACAACCAGCAGTAATAGCAACAAGTCCTGCAAGAGAACCATTCAATGTCATAGAAACATCAGGCTTCTTATACTTAACCCAAGTAATAAACATAACTGTGAGTGTAGAAACTGCTGTGCAAAGGTTAGTTGTATAGAAAACCAAACCTGCATTTGCGATTGTGTCATCACCTGTCATAGAAACAGTTGAAGCACCATTAAATCCGAACCAGCAGAACCAAAGAATGAATACACCCAAAGCACCAAGTGTCAAGCTATGACCTGGAATTGCTCTTGGCTTGCCGTCTTTGCCATACTTACCGATACGAGGTCCGAGGAAGATTGCACCAACAAGTGCTGCAACACCGCCAACCATATGAACTGTTGTAGAACCAGCGAAATCGTGGAAGCCAAGCTGTGCAAGCCAGCCACCGCCCCAAATCCAGTGTCCTGAAATCGGATAAATAATCAAGCTGATGATTGCTGAATATACGCAATAAGCACTGAACTTAGTTCTTTCTGCCATAGCACCAGAAACGATTGTTGCTGATGTTGCACAGAAAACTGTCTGGAAAATCATATATGCATATAACGGAACTCCGTCAGGAAGTATGCTATCATATGCACCGCTGTAACCTCCTACCGCAAAGAGGTCAATACCTCCGAAAAATGCTGAAGATGTTCCAAACATTATTCCGAAACCAACCAGCCAATAAAGTGGTGTGCCGATACAGAAATCCATCAAGTTTTTCATAATGATGTTACCAGCATTTTTAGCCCTTGTGAAACCTGTTTCGACCATTGCGAAGCCTGCCTGCATGAAAAAAACAAGTGCCGCACCAACTAATACCCATATGGTATTTACAGCAGAATATTCGCCCATAATCTATTTCCCCTCTCATTTTTAAAGCTTTTAAATATTAAAAATCTCAAAATATTGTATAATAAAATGCGGTAGCAAGAACTCCGCATTTTATTATCTCATTTATATAGAGTTACCCCTTTTATCCCCTTTATATGTAGCTCTAAATCAGACGCTGAAAAGCAACTTTCCGTATGATGGATATGGCCAGTATTCAGCAGACATATTTGATTCCATCTCATCAGCTACTGCTCTAAGCTCCTGCATTGCCGCAAATACAGAATTCCTATAGTAGTTAGCAAGCTCCTGAACATCTGTGTAATCCTTAGCACCAACAACAGCCTTATCAAGAACATCAATCTTCTTAGTAAAGTCTGTGAGAAGTGCAGAAAGCTTTTTAAGAAGCTCTGTTTCTGCACAAGTGCAAATCTCACTATCAACAGATTTCATTACACTTGCAGAATCAGCAAGAAGCTTCAAATACTTAACAACAGCAGGAACGATATCCTTCTTAGCCATATCAAGTGTTGTAAGAGCTTCAATGTTGATAATCTTAGAGTAGTTCTCGAGCTGAATCTCATATCTTGCACGAACCTCTGCCTCAGTAAAGATTCCGTGTTTCTTAAAGAGCTTGAGGTTCTTCTCAGCAACATAATGAGGCATAGCCTCTGGCATAGACCTGAGGTTATAAAGACCTCTTCTTTCTGCCTCTTCAAGCCACTCATCAGAGTAGTTATCGCCGTTAAATACAATCCTCTTATGCTCCTGATATGTCTTTCTGACAAGATCGATAACAGCCTTATCAAAATCGTCTGCCTTCTCGAGAACATCTGCGAACTGCTCAAGTTCTTCTGCTACGATTGTGTTAAGCATTTCGTTAGGGCAACCAATATTTTCAGCAGAACCCGCCATTCTAAATTCAAACTTATTGCCTGTAAATGCGAATGGTGAGGTTCTGTTACGGTCTGTTGTATCCTTATAGAAGTTAGGGAGAACAGCAACCTTAGTGTCCATAATAGCTCTACCCTGTGCATGGTATTCTGTACCTGTTTCGATAGCATCAAGAATATCCTTGAGCTCATCGCCGAGGAAGATAGAAATAATAGCAGGAGGAGCCTCGTTAGCACCAAGACGGTGGTCATTGCCTGCACTTGCAACAGAAATTCTGAGGAGGTCCTGATATTCATCAACACCCTTGATAACAGCTGCAAGGAAGAGAAGGAACTGCTTGTTTTCGCTTGGCTTCTTGCCTGGCTCGAGGAGGTTCTCTCCGAGGTCTGTGGACATTGACCAGTTATTGTGCTTACCACTTCCGTTTACGCCTGCGAATGGCTTCTCGTGGAGCAAGCAAACAAGACCATGACGGTCAGCAACCTTCTTCATCATCTCCATTGTAAGCTGATTGTGGTCAGTTGCAACATTTGATGTAGTAAAAATAGGAGCAAGCTCGTGCTGTGCAGGAGCAACTTCGTTATGCTTTGTTTTAGCAAGAATGCCAAGCTTCCAAAGCTCTTCATCAAGCTCCTTCATATAAGCAGAAACTCTTGGCTTAATTACGCCGAAGTAATGGTCCTCGAGTTCCTGACCCTTAGGAGGTCTTGCACCAAAAAGTGTTCTTCCACAGTAGATAAGGTCTTTACGCTTTTTATACATTTCCTTATCAATGAGGAAGTATTCCTGCTCAGGGCCAACTGTTGTAATAACTCTCTTAGCCTCTGTGTTGCCGAAAAGTTTAAGAATTCTAAGAGCCTGTGTATTGATAGCCTCCATAGAACGGAGAAGCGGAGTTTTCTTATCAAGAACCTCACCTGTGTATGAACAGAAAGCTGTTGGAATACAAAGTGAACCGTCTTTAATAAATGCATATGAAGTCGGGTCCCAAGCTGTATATCCTCTTGCTTCAAAAGTAGCACGGATACCGCCTGATGGGAAGCTTGATGCGTCAGGCTCGCCCTTGATAAGTTCCTTGCCAGAGAATTCCATAATAACCTTATCGCCAACAGGAGAGATAAAGCTATCATGCTTTTCAGCAGTAATGCCAGTCATAGGCTGGAACCAGTGTGTGTAATGGGTTGCACCCTTTTCTACTGCCCAATCCTTCATAGCATTAGCAACTGCATTTGCGATAGTCAAATCAAGAGGTTTTCCCTCGTCAATAGTCTTTTTGAATGCCTTATAAATATCTTTAGGCAATCTTTCTTTCATAGTAGAGTCGTTGAAAACAAGACTTCCAAACATCTCAGGTACACTTGACATTACTCAACACCTATCCTTTGTAAGTTTTTTCTGAATAAAAAATGACGCTGTAGAACCTTTTGTCGTTCTACAGCGCCATTGCTGTTTACAAGTGTTAGTATATACCAGTGGTCTTAAAAAGTCAATAGCTTTTTTTGTTTTTGGCAGTTTTCACATAATTTATAGCTCGTAATTTATTTAGATTGTTATATTATATATTTTCGCTCATTTATTTAATATATTTTAGTAGTTTCACCAGTTTCATTATTATGTATAATAACACTATAATTAAAATCGATTATTTCCACAGTATATTTTCCAAATTTATAATATGCATAATCTACTCCAGAACCCGTTCTCCCATCAGGTTCTCCCATAATTTCATATACTTGGTCATATGTAAGTTTGGAAGAAAGCTTATTAACACGACTCATCATTTCTTCGTAGTCTTTATCAGTGCTTGCTTCGCTCTGCTTACTACTCTCCGCTTTTGATTCACTCTGTTTACTGCTTTCTGTGCTTGAGCTTACAGAACTATCTACTTTAGATGCTGTACTGCTTGTGCTTTCAGTATCATTGTTTTTACAGCCACAAGCAAGAGAAAGCACCAAGGTAGACATCAGCAAAATTGCCATTACTCTTTTACTCATATAAATTCCTCCTCTCCATTTATTTAAATTTATAGTCCACTATAATATATTGTAGTAGCTTTTTTAGTTTCACTATTATATATTTCAGCACCAGCATTAAAGTCTATTATTCTTAAAGTATATTTACCGAAATTATAACAATCTCTATTTATTCCAGAACCATATCTTTCATCAGGCTCTCCCAAAATTTCAAGTACCTGTTCATATGTAAGCTCAGGAGAAAGTTTATTTACATAGCTCATCATTTCTTCGTAGTCTTTATCAGTACTTGATTCACTTTGCTTACTGCTTTCTGTTTTTGATTCACTTTGCTTACTACTTTCTGTATTTGAGCTTACAGAACTCTCCGTTTTAGAAGCCATACTGCTTGTGCTTTCAATATCATTATTTTTACAGCCACAAGCAAGAGAAAGTGCCAGTGTAGACATTAGCAAGATTGTAATTACTTTTTTACTCATAGAAAGTCCTCCTCTAAATTCCGCAACTATTTAGGATAAACCACAGCTATCATTTCATACTTTTCTGAATCCCATATATTCAAAATCAAACCGCCATCATAATATGTTACTTCAATTTTGTCTTCTTCAAAATTATATTTATCATAACGAATTTCCTTTGATTCAATAGATTCATCAGGCTCACCTAAAATATCAATAACCTCTTCTCGTGTCGAAGAAGTCGTTATAGGTTGTACTTTATCTATAAGCTTCTGTATTTCATCTCTATAATTTGAGTTTTTATCATAGGAATTTGATGGCTTTGTGGGATAAAATTTTGTTGTAGCTTCTTTATTGGTAGTATATGTAACATATACTACCAATCCACCTTGAACATATTCAATTTCAACAGTACAGCCTTGAAAAACATACCATTGTTTTAAAGGACCAGACAATTGTGAATCAGGCTCTCCAAAAGTATTAATCTCATCTAAAATCACATCTAAGACATCTTCAAAAGTATATTGAGGCGTAATTACATCCATTTTTTTCATAAACTCGTTAAAATCTTTTTCTGTACGGGCAGTTACTATACTACTATCAGAATTACTACTATCAGAATTCGAGTTATCTTGCTTACTACTCTCCGCCTTTGATTCACTCTGTTTACTACTTTCTGTGCTTGAGCTTACAGAACTCTCTGTTTTAGAAACTGTACTGCTTGTGCTTTCAGTATCATTATTTTTACAACCACAAGCAAGAGAAAGCACCAAGGTAGACATCAGTAAGATTGCAATTACTTTTTTACTCATATAAATTCCTCCTTATATTTTTTCTTTCAACAATGGAATATTAGGATTTTCTGGATATAAATTTATTCCAAAAATATAGTGTTTTTCAACACCAACATTATAAAACTTCAAATCTTCAGAATAAGTTTTCCATTTGATAATTTGATAGCCCAATCCCAAATAGCAAACCGAGCCACCATCATTTATATGTGCATATGGAAAAGAAAATATTGGAGATTTATTATCTTCAGCTAAACAGCTGTCAATTAAAAACGTACTAACTGATATAAATATCAATATTATAATAACAGCACAAATCTTTTTTATATTTTTTACAATCATTATAATGTCAAACCTCCTCCACCCCTCAACAAACGATTTCCAGTGCCTCCATCAAAGCCCAAATGATAAAATTTTGTCCAATAATCAGCATATTTTTTGCAGAAGTTCCTCTCTCCTGCATTACAGGTTCCAAAAATAACTACTTTCTCATTAGATAAAGCATTACCATAATCAAACCTATAAAAAATATCTTATATCATTGGTTTTCTCCTTTCTATATAGGTTTACATTTGTATAAATTTATAATATCACACTTGTTAAAATAAGTCAATATATTTTAACAAGTTTCGTTAAAATAAGTGAAAGTAACAAAATTGTAAATTTTTAATGTTTTAAAGTCATAAAAAATGGGTTGACACAATATGTGCCAACCCAAATTAGTTTAATATTAAATTATTCGCCGAAATATCTCTTGAGAAGTCCTGCAAAACCTGCACCGTGTCTTGCCTCGTCCTTAGCCATCTCGTGAACTGTATCGTGGATAGCATCAAGGTTTTGAGCCTTAGCAAGCTTAGCAAGCTCAAATTTTCCTGCACAAGCACCAGCCTCAGCGTCTACACGCATTTCAAGGTTTTTCTTTGTGCTGTCTGTTACAACTTCACCGAGAAGCTCTGCAAACTTTGCTGCGTGTTCTGCTTCTTCAAAAGCATATCTCTTGAAAGCTTCTGCGATTTCAGGATAGCCCTCTCTGTCAGCAACTCTTGACATTGCAAGATACATACCAACCTCTGAGCATTCGCCGTTAAAGTTAGCAACGAGGTCATCATAGATAACCTTGTCTACGCCCTTAGCACAGCCAACCTCGTGAACTGTTGCATAAGAAGCCTCGCCCTTAACCTCTTTAAACTTTTCCTTAGGTGCCTTACATACTGGGCATTGCTCTGGAGCCTCATCACCTGTGTGAACATAACCGCATACCTGACATACAAACTTTTTCATATTAAATTACCTCCAATTTTATAATTTGTTTTTATATCCTTCTGGATAATGAACGCTAATTTTCTTGACCTTCTATGCACAAATCACATCTCCCGTAAAAAGCAAGGTCGTGACTTTCTACTTTTACACCAAGCTCTTTCTGAACAAGCTCATCAAGATTGCTTATATGCACAGCAAAGTTTCTGCTGACATCAATTATTCTTCCACATTCAGTGCATATAAAATGCGAATGTTCACGAACATTTCCGTCAAAGCGTTCACAGCCCTTAACTACCCCCAGAGAAATAATTTTCCCATCATTCCTTAGCATAACCAGATTACGATAAACTGTTCCAAGACTAATATTTGGAAAATCAGCCCGAACCTTATTATAAATCCATTCTGCGTCAGGGTGAGTTGTTGTTGAGCATATTGCACTGTATATAGCTTCACGCTTGGCACTATAATTTGTACGATTCATAACCAGACCTCTGAAAAATGATAATCATTACTGATTTCTTTTATAATATAGCATATAAATTTCAATTTGTAAAGTCTTTTTCGTAAATTTTTCTAATTTTTTTATTTACCAAAAAATCATAATAGCTTTTTCCTTTGAATATACTTTTAACAACATAGCCAAGGAGCGTATATCCTATGTTTATATCATTAAGATTAAAGCATTTGATTTTGCCAGCTGTTCTTGCAATTTGCATTATAAGTGCAATAACTATATGTATTTTTACTGATTCAAAACCAACAAGTCTTGAAGCATCTACATCATCTGCCAAAGAAATCAAATTGCCCATACTTATGTATCACGGCATAAGAAAAGATAACTCTGCACAGAACAAATATGTAATATCCCCCGATGAATTTGAATCCGACCTAAAATATATAAAAGAAAATGGCTATGAAACAATCGTTGTTGCCGATTTGCTTGAATATTTTGATAATGGCAAAGCCCTTCCTGAAAAACCAATTATGATAACTTTCGATGATGGTTGCCTTAATAACTATACCTATGCTTTTCCATTATTAAAAAAATATAATGCAAAAATGATTCTTTCTCCTATTGGAAAGTGTATTGATGAATACAGCAAAAATGGTGATAAAAACCCAGCCTATGCACAAGCCGATTGGAATACGCTTCGTGAAATGTCAGATTCAGGTTTGGTAGAAATCCAAAATCATACATATAATATGCACGCATCAATAGGCAGAGTTGGAGCAAGCCAAAAAATTGGCGAATCCGATGAAGAATATCGGAAAAATCTTTCAGAAGATTTGAAAAAATTTAACGAAAGAATGAAAGCTGAATTAAACATAACTCCAACAGCTTTTACCTATCCATATGGTGCAATTTCTAAAAATTCTCCAGATATAATCAAGGAATTAGGCTTTCGAGCAAGCTTTGACTGTTCAGAAAAACTTAATCATATAAAAAGTGAAGCCGATTTGCACGAATTGCATCGTTTTATACGACCACATGATAAAAGCTCTGCTGAAATCCTCTCAAAAATAGAATAATAAACATTTCAGGATAATATTTATATTATAGTTTATAAGATTAAAGGAGAGATTTTATGCCAAGTGTTTTTCTAAGTCCGTCACTTCAAGAATACAATCCCTATGTAAATGGCGGAAACGAAGAATATTATATGAATTTAATTGCTGATGAAATGGTTCCTATTCTAACCTCAAGTGGGATAGAGGTGGGCAGAAATAGTCCCGAACAAACTCTTTCTCAGGCTATTGCACAATCTAACGCAGGAAACTATAATCTTCATCTTGCCATACATTCAAATGCCGCTCCTCCATCAAACGCTGGCAACGTCAAAGGAGCTGACATATATTACTCGGCAGCAAGTAGTCAAGGAACTCGAGCCGCAACAATCTTTGCAAATAACTATAAGTTAATTTATCCATATCCTGAACTCGTAAAAACAATTCCTACAACATCACTTGCAGAAATTGTTCGAACGAAAGCACCTGCTATTCTTATTGAAGTAGGCTATCATGATAATCCGGAAGAGGCACAATGGATTCGTGATAACATTTCCGCCATAGCCGAAAATTTATCCACATCAGTAACTGATTTTCTCGGTGTAATTGAAGAAGAGCCAAGCGTTCCCCGTCAAGGCAGAGTTACAACGCAAAACACTGCTCTAAATATAAGAAATCAACCATCAATCAATGCCCAAGTTATCGGTCAGGCACCTCGTGGTGCAATTCTTACAATTTTAGGCACAGATGGCCCGTGGTATCTCATAAACTACAATGGACTTCAAGGCTATGTAAATAGCAATTTTGTAACGCTGATATAATAAATTAAAATTTTCGCTCATAGTAGATTAGACTTTTCATGCGTCTGACGAAACTGCCAATGAATTAACAAACTTCCGTAAGACA
>ULVB01000941.1_pt1 | contig 16522 bp, 12 predicted proteins | sample 1959071 | NCBI WGS metagenome assembly ULVB01 (sample SAMEA4835776, study PRJEB28245) | human gut metagenome | biome: gut microbiome; material: fecal sample | place: Denmark | collected 2008 | reverse complement strand
TTATCATTGTATTTTTTTAATAAATCAAAATTTTCTTTTTCAGTAACTAAAATTTTATTTCCTAATAAAGTTAAATAAATTATTACCGCCTTTCTAATAATATTAACTCTTTTATATTCATGAATAGTTACTATTAATTCTGTACCAGTTAATACGGTAGCAATTTTCAAAATCAAAACGCCCAAACAAAAAAGTGGATTCCACTCAACAAAAGGATATTCTATTATTGCTTTATTAAATTTTTCAAATAAAATATCTTTAGTAGCTCTAAAAATTGCACTAGACATTCCTAAAGTGAAATTTCTTTTTAACATTTCATTTGCTTTGCAATATGCAGTACAAATTTTTACATCACTACCATTAACAATTAATGAATTATAAATCTTTTCAGCATAAGCACCTATTCCATCATATTTAGCGCCGAAATTATTGCATACTAAAATTATTTTCATTTATTATTAACCTTTTTAATAAAATTTCTTATGTCTCTTACAAATCTCTCATTACTAAATCTTTCGGAATTAACTCTGCAATTTTCAGGTTTAAATTTATCCTGATTTTTTTCAAAAATATTTACTGCATTACAAATGCTGTTAATAGTCTGTTCTTCAAAAAATATCCCCGTAGATTTTTCTTTATCTAAACCTAAAATAGTTTCAAGCGTCCCACCCTTGCCATAAGCAATAACAGGCGTTCCGCATGCCTGAGCTTCTACGGGTGTTATTCCAAAATCTTCCTCAGCAGCAAATACAAATGCTTTTGCTTTTTGCATATGCTCTTTCAACACCTCAAACGGCTGATAGCCCATTAATGTTATATTTTCTGCTGCCTTAGATTTTATTTTATTAAAATCAGGACCATCTCCTATAACAATAAGCTTTTTATCAGGTATTTTGCTAAACGCTTCTACAATTAAGTCCATCTTTTTATAAGGAACCATTCGAGAAGCAGTTAAGTAAAAATCTTCTTTATTTTCATGTAATTCAAACGCATCTACATCTACTGGTGGATATATCAACGTTGCTTCTCTACGGTAACATTTCCAAATACGTTTAGCTATGAAATTGGAATTAGCAATAAAATAATCTACGCCATTACTGGTTCTATAATCCCACAAACGCATATAATGCAAAATTGCTTTTGCTATCCATCCTTTTAAACCTTTAGTCAGACCGGCTTCTTTTAAATACTGATGCTGTAAATCCCATGCATAACGTATAGGTGAATGCACATAAGATACATGTAACTGATTAGGGCCTGTTATTATTCCCTTTGCCACACAATGAGAACTGCTTATAACAATGTCATAGTCACTTACATCCAGTTGTTCTATTGCTAATGGCATAAGAGGTAAATAGTTACGATATTTAGTTTTTGCTTTAGGCATTTTTTGTATAAAACTTGTATTAACTTTTTTATATTGTAAAAATGCTCTTTTATCTGGTTCTATAAAATCTACCAAAGCAAATAAATCTGCTTCCGGATAACAGTTTAAAAGCTGCTCTAATACTTTTTCTGCACCTGCATACGTTACAAGCCAGTCACAAACAATAGCTATTTTCATTTTGACCTTCCATAAACATCATCAAATCTTACAATATCATCTTCACCAAGATATTTACCGTTTTGCACTTCTATTATTGTAAGCGGTAATTGCCCCGGATTTTCAAGTCGATGTTTTACTCCTATTGGAATATATGTACTTTCATTTTCTCTGAAAATTATTACTTTATCATCTAAAGTAAGTTTGCCTGTGCCATTAATTACAGTCCAATGCTCGCTGCGGTGATAATGCATTTGCAGGCTTAATTTTTCTCCCGGTTTTACAGTTATACGTTTTACTTTGTAGCCGTTGCCTTCTGCCAAAACTGTATAGCTGCCCCAAGGACGGTACATAGTAAGGTTTTCGTTTACTTCCTTACGGTTTTGCTTTTTTAATTTGTTTACTATATCTTTTACCTTTTGGCTTTGCCCTTTTTCTGCTATCAGCAGCACATCAGGAGTATCAGCAACAATCATATTCTGCAAACCTATTGCTGCAATTAATCTGTTGCTGCCTAAAATCATGTTGTTTTCTGCATCTTCAGTTATTACATCACCGATTAAAATATTTTGCTTATTTTTGCTTTCAGCTTCTGCAATAGCGTCAAAGCTACCGATGTCATTCCAGTAAACGTCTGTCATTGGCAGAACCAACATTTTTTTACTCTTTTCTGCAACAGCATAGTCTATAGAAATATCCGGCATTTTAGAAAAATTATCAACACAATATTCAAAACCATTTTTACTTAAATCATATATTTCACAGGCATAGTTTTTTAATTCTTCTGCCATTGTACCTATGCAGAATACATACATTCCGGCATTCCAATAATAATTGCCCTTTGCTAAATATTGTTCAGCAGTTTTCTCATCAGGCTTTTCTTTAAAAGCTGTAACTTTATAAGCTTCATTTGGTATACCACTTTCGGCTTCTATATATCCGTAACCAGTTTCAGGTTTATACGGTTTTACACCTATAGTTACAATAGCTTTATTCACTGCACACAATTCAGCAGCTTTTAAGGTTAAGTTTTGGAATTTATCTACAGGCTTGATTAAATGGTCCGCCGGTGTTATAAACAAAACTTCATCTTCATAACAATTTAAAACATCTCTGCAATAGCTTATAGCCAATGCTATTGCCGGTGCTGTATTTTTGCCAACAGGTTCAGTAATAATATGTGCCTGTGCAGCATTTATTTGTTCTAAATTATCTTTTACATGAAAGATATAATCCCTATTTGTTACAATAACAATATCATCTTGCTGTACTACGTTTAAAAATCTTAAAACAGTTTGTTGCAATAAAGTATATTGCCCAGTTATTTTTAAAAACTGTTTAGGATAACAACTACGGGACAGAGGGAACAACCTTATCCCTCCACCACCAGCTAATATAATTACTTTCATTTAATTAAACCCCTTATTATTTTTAATACGCACCTTTTCTGAGTAATACTACTTTAAATGTTTTAAACAGCAGCGTTATGTCAAGCCATACGCTCCAGTTGCGGGTATACCAGCTATCCAGTAATACACGTTCTGCGTAGTCGATATCACTTCTGCCGCTGACCTGCCACATGCCTGTTATGCCTGGCTTTACCATTAAGTAGTCATTAATGTACTCTCCGTACCTTATCATCTCGTCTTTGATGATTGGCCTTGGCCCTACAAGGCTCATTTCCCCTTTCAGTACGTTAAATATCTGCGGCAGTTCATCAAGGCTTGTCTTTCTAAGAAATGCCCCGCTTTTGGTTATGCGTGGGTCGTTCTTTAACTTAAAATCTTTTTCCCATTCTGCTTTTGCTTCCGGGTCTGTTTTTAGTAATTGTTCTAATTTTTCTTTGGCATCTACACACATGCTTCTGAATTTATAGCAGTTAAATTCTTTGCCGTTTTTGCCTATGCGCCTGTGTTTAAAGATTACCGCTCCCGGTGAGTCTTTATATATCCATAAGGCTATTACTATAAGTATTGGGCTTATTGCTATCGTTCCAGTTATAGTTAGTACATAGTCAAAAATTGTTTTTATCCATCTGTTTATTGGCCTTGCAAGGTTGTTTTTAAGCCTTAACAGCATCAGCTTTTCATTAAACAGGCTTTCTGCTTCTATGCCGCCCATTGGCACGCCTACAAGGTTTGGTATTACTCCCATGCTTTTTACTAAGGGCTGTACTTTGTAGATTAGCTTTGTTAGTTTTCCTTGTTCTAACCCCGGTGCTGCTATAAAGATGTGGTTGATGTTGTATTTTGTTATTACTTCTTCTGCGTCACTGAATTTACCGAGTACAGGATAGTTTTCTAATATTCCTTTTTCTACTTTGTTATCTTCAAGTAACCCTATTATTTTGTAGCCCATACCGGCGTCGTTTTTAATGCCTTGTACTAATAGTTCTGCTGTTTTGCCTGCACCAATGATGAGTACGGGTATTTGTAATAACTGGTATTTTTCCAGTATCTTTTTTACTATGTAGCGGAAGATGACAAGCAGTATAAAGCTCAATATCCAGAAAACTGCGATAAACATTCTGCTAGTTGAGCCTGCAATGCGTGCTATATAGAGTAATATGATAATACTTGTAACAGCGTAGCAGCTGCTGATAAAGAGTTTTTGGATTATCTGCCAGAATTGGGCTCTGCGGTTGTAAAGTTGTTCTATGTTTAAAAAGATTAAGTATAAAGCTGGAAATACAATCCAAAAATTAAGCCATGATATGTGCAGATTATTATTGCCGGTGTAGAAATTACGGAAGTTAAAGGCAAGATATTCTGCACTTATAATGGCGATGTAGTCAACACAAATTAAAACTAAAGGCAAAATTATATTAGTGTATTTATTGATACCCTGTATTTTATCAGGCACGGTTATCCCTCTATCATTTTATTAATTGTAATAAAATCTGTAATTTTATTTTGCATTATTTTATAATGTTGTTTTACCATACCTTTACCCCCTCCGCAAGACATTTCCGTTAGAGTAACTCTAACTTTTACTGGTCTTGGTGAAACTTTATCCCTGCCGGTAGGTTAGCGCGGCAGCGTAGTTCCGCATTAACCAGCACTATCGGTGATGCGGGATATCAATGATTCATCTAAAAAAAATAACGTCACAACAACTTTGATGCTGACATTAGAAGTTTATCTTTTTTATTATATTAAGGTTCACAAATTTCACTCCCTATTCAGTCATGAAATTTGCGTAGCTTCGCTGTCACGGTTATCAACTTCGCTTCCAGCTCATTGCTAACCGGCGACTCAGCTAAAAACAAAACCACCCTGCTTACTCCAAACGGAATAAACAGGGTGGTTTACTTTACCTATTGCAACTTATTAAGTTTTTCTGCTGTTACGCAGTAAAATCAGTTATTAGTAGGTACGTTATTGTATTTTACTTTTACGTCACGGTATCTGCTCATGCCGGTACCTGCCGGGATGAGTTTACCAATAATAACGTTTTCTTTAAGGCCGAGCAGCGGGTCAACCTTGCCTTTAATGGCTGCATCCGTAAGTACACGGGTGGTTTCCTGGAAGGAAGCCGCAGACAGGAAGGAATCGGTTGCCAGGGATGCTTTGGTAATACCCAGAAGAATCGGATGGCCTTCTGCCGGCTGCAAGCCGCGGTCAAGCATCTCGCTGTTCTGTTCTTCAAATTCACCGATATCAACGTATTCGCCCGGCAGCATCGTAGTATCGCCAGCTTCGTCGATACGTACTTTACGCATCATCTGGCGTACCATAACTTCAATGTGTTTGTCGTTAATTTCTACGCCCTGAGATTTGTAAACGCCGAGTACCTGCTGTACCAGATAACGCTGGGTTGCGCGCACGCCGCTGATGCGGATAATATCATGCGGATTGAGGGAACCTTCGGTAAGGCGGTCGCCTTTTTCGATTTCCTGCCCTTCGGCAACAGCAAGTTTTGCGCCGTACGGAATAGCATAAACTTCTTCCATGCCGTCTTTATCGGTAATAGTAATTTTACGCTGGCCGCCTTCTTCGGCAATATGCACAACGCCGGTGGTTTCTGCCAAAATACCGGGGTGTTTCGGTTTGCGTGCTTCAAACAATTCTTCAACACGCGGCAAACCCTGGGTAATATCGTCGCCGCCTGCTACGCCGCCGGTATGGAACGTACGCATGGTAAGCTGGGTACCAGGTTCGCCGATTGCCTGAGCTGCAATGGTGCCAACTGCTTCGCCAACGTCAACATTTCTGTCGGTTGCAAGGTTGCGGCCATAGCATTTGCGGCAAACGCCAACTTTAGATTTGCAGTTGAGCACGCTGCGGATTTTAACGGTTTCGCGCAGGGTTGCAATTCTGTCTGCCATATCTTCGGTAACATAATCGTTGATATGATAGAGCACTTCGCCGTTTTCATCCAGAATATCTTCGGCAAGGTTACGGCCGACAATACGGTCACGCAGAGATTCGATAACCGTCTGTTTGTTCTTGCCTTCGGTAATAGCGCCGATTTCGATACCTTCGATAGCATTGTTGCGCACTTTCATTTCGCGGACAGTACCGTCTGCCAAAATTGCGTCAATCATTGCTTCGGTGTAAGTATCTTTTGCATGTGCCAGTACTTCACCCTCTGCGTTAATAACGTCTTCGGCAACTTCTTTGCCGTCGAAGTGATGCATCAGGTGTTCTTTCATTACCTTGTTGGCATCTTCGCTGCTGATGTTAATCTGAACGGTTTCAGTTGCTTCGCCGTCCATATCATCGGTTGCATACAGGTTAACTTCAAGCACGTGGCCTGCAATAAGTTTATTGTAAATATCTTCCGTAATAACGGTATCTGCTTCGGCAATCAGTTCACCGGTTACAGGGCTTTCAACGCCGGAAGCAAGGTTGCGCCCGATAACGGTTTCGCGCAGTTTGTTCTGGCTTGCGCCAAGGGTTTGTTTGCACAGGCGGCTGCGTTCTTTAACAAGGTTAAAGGTTACAACGTCGCAGTCATCTTCGCGTACAATAACATCCTGCGCAACGTCTACAAGGCGGCGGGTAAGGTAACCGGAGTCTGCCGTACGCAGTGCGGTATCTGCCAGGCCTTTGCGGGCACCGTGGGTGGAAATAAAGTATTCCAATACGGTTAAGCCTTCACGGAAGTTTGCCTTAATAGGACGGTCGATAATACGGCCGGACGGGTCAGCCATAAGGCCGCGCATACCTGCCAGCTGACGGATCTGCTGGGTGTTGCCACGGGCGCCGGAGTCAGCCATCATGTTCAGGGAATTGAATTTATCCATGGTAGCGCTCATCAGTTTTGCGGTAACGTCGTCCGTTGCCTGGCTCCAGATTTCAATAACCTTACGGTAGCGTTCGTCCTCGCTCATCAAGCCGCGGCGGAACATACGCTCTGTTTTATCAATCTGTTTTTCGGCGTCAGCCAAAATCTGCTGTTTTTCTTTCGGGATTTTAATATCGGATACGGCAATGGAAATACCTGCCTTGCAGGCGTTGTCATAACCGTTCTTTTTAACAATATCAAGAATTTCGGCGGTACGCAGGTTGCCAAACAGCTTATGTGCTTTGGCAACAAGGTTGCCCAGTTCTTTTTTGTTGATAAGTTTGCTTAAATGCCAAACCTTAACTTCTTCGCCAGCAGCGTTCTTTTCGGTTTCCTGATGGAAGTACTGCAGTTCTTTCGGCAGGTCTTCGTTAAACATGATATTGCCCGGCGTAGTTGTAACAAGGCTTACGCCTTCGTTCTTTTCTTCGCCGTAAATATCTTTGTTAGGTACATAAACCTGAATGCGTGCCTGCAAATCAACAACCTTATGGAAGTATGCCAGCATAGCTTCATTAATACTGCTGAAACGCATGCCTTCGCCTTTTGCTCCTTCTTTCACCATGGTGATGTAGTAGGAGCCCAAAACCATATCCTGGGTAGGTACGGCAACAGGTTTGCCGTCTTTCGGTGCCAGAATATTGTTAACAGAAAGCATCAGAATTCTTGCTTCTGCCTGTGCTTCCGCAGAAAGCGGCAGATGTACTGCCATTTGGTCACCGTCGAAGTCGGCGTTGAATGCTGTACATACCAAAGGATGCAGCTTGATTGCACGGCCTTCGGTAAGGATAGGCTCGAATGCCTGAATACCGAGTCTGTGCAGCGTCGGTGCACGGTTAAGGAATACAGGATGTTCTTTAATTACTTCTTCCAAAACGTCCCAAACAACATTGTTGGCGCGTTCTACCATGCGTTTGGCGTTTTTGATATTGGTAGCCTGTCCGCTCTGAACAAGGCGTTTCATTACAAAAGGTTTAAACAGCTCCAGTGCCATTTCCTTCGGCAGGCCGCACTGATGCATTTTAAGTTCAGGGCCTACAACGATAACAGAACGGCCGGAGTAGTCAACACGTTTACCCAAAAGGTTCTGACGGAAACGGCCCTGTTTGCCCTTCAGCATATCGGAAAGGGATTTCAGCGGACGGTTGCCCGGACCGGTTACCGGACGGCCGCGGCGGCCGTTGTCGATAAGGGCGTCAACTGCTTCCTGCAGCATGCGTTTTTCGTTGCGTACGATAATATCCGGCGCGTTAAGTTCAAGCAAGCGTTTCAAGCGGTTGTTGCGGTTAATAACGCGGCGGTACAAATCGTTAAGGTCGCTCGTTGCAAAGCGTCCGCCGTCCAGCTGAACCATCGGGCGCAGTTCAGGCGGAATAACCGGTACAACGTCCAGAATCATCCATTCCGGGCGGTTGCCTGATTTCAAGAAAGCTTCGCAAACTTCCAGACGACGTACAGCGCGGATTTTGCGCTGGCCGCTTACTTCTTTCAGTTCTGCGCGCAGTTCTGCGGTAAGCTTGGGCAGGTCAATTTCCTGTAATAAAGTTTTAATTGCCTGAGCGCCCATGCCTACTTTAAATGCGCTGCCGTATTTATCACGGTTTTCAATATATTCGCTTTCGGTCAGCAGCTGTTTTTTAGTCAGCGGAGTGCTGCCCGGGTCTAATACAATGTAGTTGGCAAAGTACAGTACTTTTTCCAGAGAACGCGGGGAAATATCAAGAATTAACCCCATGCGGCTCGGAATACCTTTGAAATACCAGATATGGGATACAGGTGCAGCCAGTTCAATATGGCCCATACGCTCACGGCGTACTTTGGCACGGGTTACTTCAACGCCGCACTTGTCGCAGATAATGCCTTTATAGCGGATTCTTTTATATTTGCCGCAATGGCATTCCCAGTCTTTGGTAGGCCCGAAAATTCTTTCGCAGAACAAACCGTCACGTTCCGGTTTCAAAGTTCTGTAATTGATGGTTTCCGGTTTTTTTACTTCGCCATAGGACCAAGCCCTGATTTGCTCCGGTGAAGCCAGGCCGATACGCATAGATTCAAAATTATTTACGTCTAACAAGAACCGATCGCTCCCTTCTATTCCATATCTTCACTGGCGGCGTCATCCGCATCTTTTGCTTCCATATTCATGTTGCCAATATCGGCAATCAAATCAAAATCGGGGTCTTCCGCTGCGCTGTCATCACTGTCAGTAGTGTAGTCATCCTGCACAATCTCCGTGTTAGGAGCTTCGGGAATTGCACCGTCGATGTCAAGGTCCAGCTTGCGGGCTGTTTCGTTGATATCGTCGTCGGTATCACGCAGGGAAATTTCTTCTTCGTCCTCGTTGAGCACTTTAATGTCAAGGCCGATGGACTGAAGTTCTTTAATAAGTACCTTAAAGGATTCCGGAACACCAGGTTCAGGAACGTTTTCGCCTTTAACGATGGCTTCGTAGGTTTTAACACGGCCGACAACATCGTCGGATTTTACGGTTAAAATTTCCTGCAAAGTGTAAGCTGCGCCGTATGCTTCCAGCGCCCAAACTTCCATTTCGCCGAAACGCTGGCCGCCGAACTGTGCCTTGCCGCCGAGAGGCTGCTGGGTAACAAGGGAGTACGGGCCGGTGCTGCGGGCATGGATTTTATCATCAACAAGGTGATGCAGTTTGAGCATGTAAGTTAAGCCGACGGTAACTTTGTTATCGAACGGCTCGCCGGTACGTCCGTCATACAGCGTGGTTTTGGCGCTGCGGTCGATACCTGCAAGGTCAAGCGCATCATTAATGTCTTTTTCGTGAGCGCCGTCAAATACCGGAACGGAAATCTGTACGGCTTTAATGCTCTTATCGCCAAATTTGCCGATTTCAACGGTTTCGGGAATGCCGTATTTTTCAACGTCATAGCCAACACCGGTCAGGCGTTCTACGAGGCCTTCGGCATTGTTTTCAATCTGCATGCCGAGTGCACGTGCTGCCCAGCCCAGATGGTTTTCCAGAATTTGTCCGATGTTCATACGGGAAGGTACGCCCAACGGATTCAGCACAATCTGTACCGGTTCGCCGCTCGGCAGGAACGGCATGTCTTCGCGCGGCAGAATACGGGAAATAACGCCCTTGTTGCCGTGGCGGCCTGCCATTTTATCGCCGACGGAAATTTTACGTTTCTGTGCAATATGTACGCGAACCTGTTCGTTAACTCCCGGAGGAAGTTCGTCGCCGTTTTCGCGGGTAAATACTTTTACGCTTACGATTTTACCTGCTTCGCCGTGCGGAACGCGCAGAGAGCTGTCGCGTACTTCGCGTGCTTTTTCGCCGAAGATGGCGCGCAGCAGGCGTTCTTCTGCGGTAAGTTCGGTTTCGCCTTTCGGAGTTACCTTGCCAACAAGGATATCGCCAGGGCGTACTTCCGCACCAATGCGGATAATGCCGCGTTCGTCAAGGTCTTTCAATGCTTCTTCCGATACGTTCGGAATATCGCGGGTAATTTCTTCTTCGCCAAGTTTGGTGTCGCGGGCATCGCAGTCGTATTCTTCAATATGAATGGAAGTAAATACGTCGGCCTTTACCAAATCTTCGCTCAGAAGAATAGCATCTTCGTAGTTATAACCTTCCCAAGGCATGTAGGCAACAATTACGTTGTAGCCAAGTGCAAGTTCGCCATGGTCGGTTGCAGGGCCGTCTGCCAGTACCTGGCCTTTAACAACCTTATCGCCTTTGTAAACAATCGGGCGCTGGTTAACGCAGGTGCCCTGGTTGGAGCGTTTAAATTTCAATACGCTGTATTTATCTACGCCGCCGTCATCTTTGCGGATAACGATTTCATCGCCGGTAACGCGTTCTACAACGCCGGCATTTTTAGCCAGAATGCATACGCCGGAGTCAACGGCAACTTTATATTCCATACCGGTACCGATGATAGGAGCCTGAGTGCACAGAAGCGGCACTGCCTGACGCTGCATGTTGGCACCCATAAGAGCACGGTTCGCGTCATCGTTTTCGAGGAACGGAATAAGTGCGGTAGCAATAGATACAACCTGTTTCGGCGAAACGTCCATGAAGTCTACCTGATCAGGAGGCAGGGAAAGTACTTCGTTCTGGTAACGTGCGGTTACACGTTCGCCTTCAAAGTAGCCTTCGTCATCCAAAGGTTCGTTCGCCTGAGCGATAATGTAATTATCTTCTTCATCAGCGGTAAGATAAATAATTTCATCGGTTACGCGCTTGTTTTCTTTATCAACACGGCGGTACGGGGTTTCCATAAAGCCGTATTTGTTAATAACAGCAAAGGTAGAAAGAGAACCGATAAGGCCGATGTTCGGACCTTCAGGTGTTTCAATCGGGCACATACGGCCATAGTGGGAATGGTGTACGTCGCGGACTTCATAGCCTGCACGTTCACGGCTCAAGCCACCGGGGCCCAGTGCGGAAAGACGGCGTTTATGGGTCAATTCAGCCAGCGGGTTGTTCTGGTCCATAAACTGGGAAAGCTGGCTGCTGCCAAAGAATTCTTTAATTGCAGCAACAACAGGGCGGATATTAATAAGCGCCTGCGGCGTGATAACATCAACATCCTGAATGGTCATACGTTCTTTTACAACGCGTTCCATACGGGCAAGGCCGATGCGGAACTGGTTCTGCAAAAGTTCGCCGACACGGCGTACACGGCGATTGCCCAAATGGTCGATATCGTCTCCGGTGCCGAGGCCGTCCATCAGGTTCAGCAGATAACCGAAGGAAGCCATAACGTCTTCAACGGTAATGGTGCGGTGGTCTTCCGGAATATCGGAAGTGCAGATGATTTTCATCCGCTGTTCTTTCATGCGGATGAAAACTTCTTTCAAGCCGGGGCCTGCAAAAATACCGCTTTCTTCAATTTTATCAATAACATCAAGGTCAATCTTAGTGCCTGCTTCAGCAATAATTTCACCGGTAGATACATCAACCAGCGGCTGATCCAGCACTTTATCCAGCAGGCGGCGGCGCCAGCCGAGTTTTTTATTCAGCTTATAGCGGCCTACGCTGGCAAGGTCATAACGTTTGTTATCAAAGAAGGTTGCTTCAATAAGCGCGGAGGCGTTTTCCAGAGTAGGAGGTTCGCCTGGGCGCAGCTTTTTATAAATTTCAATTAAAGCTTCTTCGCGGGTAGTTGTTGTATCCCTTTCAAGCGTTGCCGCAACGGAAGGATGATTATTAAAGAGCGCTAAAATATCTTCATTCTGGGTTAAACCCATGGCGCGCAGCAAAACAGTTGCCGGCAGCTTTCTGGTACGGTCAACACGTGCGTAAATAACGTCATTTAAGTCGGTTTCATATTCAATCCATGCACCACGGTTAGGAATGACTGTTGTACCATACATTTTTTTGCCGCTGGGGTCCATTGTAACGGCGTAATAAACGCCCGGGGAACGTACCAGCTGGCTGACGATTACACGTTCGGCACCGTTGATTACAAAAGTACCGGTTTCCGTCATCAGCGGAAAATCGCCCATGAATACTTTAGATTCTTTAATCTCGCCGGTATCTTTATACAGAAGGCGCACGTTTACATTTAACGGCGCAGAATAGGAAGCATCGCGTTCCTTGCATTCTTCTACTGTATATTTAGGCTCACCGAGAGTAAAGCCTTCAAAGGAAAGTTCTAAATTACCTGTAAAATCTTTAATAGGAGAAATGTCATGGAAAATTTCGCAAAGACCTTCTCGCATGAACCACTCATACGATTTTCTTTGGATGTCAATCAAATGAGGCATTGGCAATACTTCATTGATTCTGGCATAACTGTACCGAGTCCTATTACCTACGGGAACCGGTTTAAACATGTAATCCCTCACCCCTTAATGTATATGTTGTCAGGCAGACTTAAACAAGCGCGTTTTTACCATGACAAAAAAAGCAAGGCTCCAAACAATATTCAGGACCTTGCATGTTGTCTTCGATGAACGCACCTCATCTAAATCCATATAAGCACGGTACGGTGCTCAACCACTGAACCCCCGGTACCGGTTGTCAATACCTGCAATCTACTAATGTTGTAGTATGATATGTTATCACACTTTACGCAAATTGTCAATCATGCGGGCATAAAAAAATCCGCTGCAACGCAGCGGATTTTTTTATTGCCGTTAAGCAAAATTATTTAATTTCTACGGAAGCGCCAGCTTCTTCGAGTTTAGCTTTGAGAGCTTCAGCGTCAGCTTTGGAGATTTTTTCTTTAACAGCTTTCGGAGCTTCGTCAACGATAGCTTTAGCTTCTTTCAGACCCAGGCCGGTTACTTCGCGAACAACTTTGATTACGTTGATTTTGCCAGCGCCAGCAGCGGTCAGGATTACGTCGAATTCAGTTTTTTCTTCAGCAGCAGCAGCGCCACCAGCAGCCGGAGCAGCAGCTACAGCAACAGGAGCAGCAGCGGATACGCCGAATTTTTCTTCCAGAGCTTTAACGAGTTCGGAAAGTTCGAGGACGGTCATAGATTCAATAGCTTCAATGATTTGTTCTTTATTCATTATAGTTACCTCCATAAATTAGATGTTTTAATTTTATTGTTAAAATTTTATGCGATAAGCCTCAGCTTATGCGGATTCTTTTTGTTCGCGGATAGCGTCAAGCGCATATACCACTTTGCGGATAGTACCTTGAAGTACATTGACGAAACCGGAAATCGGAGCATTCATGCTGCCAAGCATTTTGGCAACGAGTACTTCTTTCGGCGGCAGTTCTGCCAGAGCTTTGATAGCTGCATCGTCAATAACTTTACCGTCAAGAACACCTGCTTTAACAACAAGTGCTTTGTTTTCTTTAGCAAAATCGCAAATGATTTTTGCTGCGGCAACAGGGTCTTCCGGAGCAACCGCAATAGCGGTGTTCTTTTCAAGAACCGGCTCCAGGCCTTCAATGCCTGCTTCTTGTGCTGCAATACGGAGCATAGTGTTTTTAACTACAATGTAGGTAACACCGGCTTCGCGCATTTTACGGCGCAATGCAGTATCCTGTGCAACAGTCAAACCGCAGAAGTCTACCAGAACAGTGCATTTAGAGCTGGTAAGAAGTTCTTTAATCTCTGCAACTTTAGCTGCTTTTTCAGGTCTAATTGCCATACATCTGCACCCCCTTCTTTATTTTGATATTTTTTATTAAATCAAAAAGACCTCTCGGCCGCAGCCGGAGGTCGCGAAGGTCTATCTTCAACGTCTCCAACCTCGGCTGGCGCTATGCTTACGCGGCTGTGCCGCACCTGCTGTCTATGGCCCGATTATCTTCTGATTTATAAAATTATTTGTCGCTGTTAGCCTTCAGAACGTCAACTTTAACGCCAGGGCCCATGGTAGTAGAAAGAGTGATGGTTTTCATGTACTGGCCTTTTGCTCCGGAAGGTTTAACTTTTACCAGAGTATCGGCAAGTGCAATGTAGTTAGCCAAAAGCTGTTCGTCGGTAAAGGAAACTTTGCCGATAGGAGCCTGTACATTACCAGCTTTATCGGTGCGGTATTCAATTTTACCAGCTTTAATTTCGTTTACTGCACGGGTTACGTCCATAGTTACGGTACCAACCTTCGGGTTAGGCATTAAACCTTTAGGACCGAGGATTTTACCAAGACGGCCAACCATGCCCATCATGTCAGGGGTTGCTACGCAGACATCGAAATCTGTCCAGCCGCCCTGAATTTTAGCGACATATTCTTCACCGCCAACATAATCTGCGCCTGCTGCTTCAGCTTCTGCAACTTTGGGGCCTTTAGCAAAAACAAGAACAGTTTTGCTTTTGCCGGTGCCGTGCGGAAGAACCATAGCGCCGCGAACCTGCTGGTCAGCGTATTTAGGATTAACACCGAGTTTGAAAGAAACTTCAACGGTGCTGTCAAATTTGGTAACGTTAGTTTTCTTTACTAATTCTATTGCTTCTTTCGGAGAATAGAATTTGTCAGCTTCGATAAGTTTCAAAGCTTCCTGGTACTTTTTGCTTCTTTTTGCCATTAACTTTTCCTCCTATGTGGTAATAACGGTTTTTGGCCTCCCACTTAATTAAGTTAACTAATATTATCAGTCAACTACGGTAATACCCATGCTGCGGGCAGTACCTTCAACCATTCTCATTGCAGCTTCAATATCTGCTGCGTTGAGGTCAGCCATTTTGGTTTCGGCAATTTCGCGGATTTTGTCGCGGCCGAGGGTGGCTACTTTTTTCTTGTTAGGTTCGCCAGATGCTTTTTCCAGACCGGCTGCTTTTTTCAAAAGAACCGGAGCCGGAGGAGTTTTGGTAATGAAAGTAAAGGAACGGTCTTCAAATACGGTGATTTCTACCGGGATAATAAGACCGGCCTGCTGTGCAGTACGTTCATTGAACTCCTTAACGAAAGCCATGATGTTTACACCGGCCTGGCCGAGTGCAGGGCCTACAGGAGGAGCCGGAGTAGCTTTACCAGCCGGTACCTGTAATTTTACCATCTTAACGACTTTTTTCGGCATTTATTACACCTCCTTATTCAGCTTCTTCAACTTGAGTAAAATCAACTTCAACAGGTGTTTCGCGCCCAAACATGTCCACAAGAACCTTCAGCTTGCCGCGTTCTTCATTAATTTCGAAAACGCTGCCAAGGCATCCGGCAAACGGGCCGCTTTTAAGGCGTACAATCTGCTGTAATTGTAAATCAATTTTAGGACGGCTTTCTTCCACGCCCATAGAACGCATAATTTGTTTTACTTCCTCATCTGTAAGAGGAATGGGCTTAGTGCCGGAGCCAACAAAACCGGTTACGCCTGGAGTGTTGCGGACGGCATACCAGCTGCGGTCATTAACAATCATTTCTACCAGTACATAGCCCGGGAAAACTTTGCGCTGCACGCTGCGTTTTTTGCCATCTTTGACTTCTATTTCATTTTCCATAGGTATTACAATATTGAAAACTTCGTTTTCCATACCCAGGGAATGAACTTTGCGTTCCAGATTAGCTTTTACTTTATTTTCGTAACCGGAATAAGTATGTATGACATACCAACGTTTTTCTGATTCCATAGCGGTACCGGGAATATTAATTCCCTTCCTCCTTACTCAAACTTATTGTAAAATCAACTGGAAAAGCCCAGCAAAAATACTGTCAATTACCCAAATCAGAATTGCTGAAAGGACAACGGCAATAAATACAACGATTGTATGGGCAATAAGTTCTCGTCTGGTAGGCCAGGTCACTTTTTTTAGTTCAGATTTTGCTTCCCGCAGAAAGCGCATAATGCCGTTGGTGTCTTTCACACCCGGTAATTCTGGAACGGCCATCTTTTCACATCCTTGCTAAAATACCTAGATAAACTCAAACACAAAGATTATTTGGTTTCTTTATGTAAAGTGTGTTTTTTGCAAAATTTGCAGTACTTGTTGATCTCAATACGGTCCGGATCATTCTTTTTGTTTTTGTTAGTCTGGTAGTTGCGCTGTTTGCATTCAGTGCATGCCAAAGTAATCAAAGTACGCATTCGTTACACCTCTCTTGCTGTCAAAATTGCTGGTCTGAAAATTTCACTAATATAGAGTACCACAGTTAACGGGTTATGTCAACAATGTTTAAAAAAATAATCTAAGACCGGGCTGAAAAGTCCGGTCTTAGATATATGTACCGCTAACAGCGTTTAATTATTTTTCTTCAATTGCAGTAACAACACCAGCGCCAACGGTACGGCCGCCTTCGCGGATTGCAAAACGCAG